>MDTA01008535.1_pt1 | contig 33287 bp, 35 predicted proteins | sample 811151 | NCBI WGS metagenome assembly MDTA01 (sample SAMN05326648, study PRJNA326480) | marine metagenome | isolation source: seawater | place: Indian Ocean: South | collected 2010
TAGTATATTATTACTACCTTTTATTACTAAATTAATATTTTGATCTTTACTATTTGATAAATCTATACTATTATTATGCTTGGGGTCAAATATTTTAATAAAATTATAATACTCTTCTGGTTTTATTTTTTGATTTTTAAAAATTAAAACTGGAATCTTATTAAATAATTTATATAATTCTATTTTCTCTTTTTTTGATAAATTATTAACATCTATATTATTTATAATAGCTTTATTCTTAATAAAATTTGGATAAAATACATTGTATGCGGATATATTTATTATCAATATACTCAAAAAAAATATACTAAATTTCATTATTAATACAATTTAATAAAATACTCATTTTTTTATTTTTATAAAATTTGTATTTTCTATATTCTCTATTAAATAATTTATAAATAAACTATTTTTTAAATATGTTTCACCTGATATAAAAAATTTATTGTTATATAAAAATTTAATTTTATTTGCCATAACAATTCTATTTATATTTTTATCTTTACTATATGTATTCCAGATTGATACATTTTTATTTTTATTTACACTTTGTGGAAATATAATTTGCAAATTTTCTAATAATAATTTACTTATATTTATAGTATTTTCAACTTTATCTAAATTTATTTTAAAAAATTTATTTATAAATAATTTAGTATTATATAATTTTATTGTTCGATTTATATTTAGAATTTTTATTTGCTCTATATTCCATATCTTAAATTCTAATAAATTCTTTTTTGATATTGATGTTATTAAATAATCAAAATTTAATTCGTTATTTATTATAAATTTATTAGATTTATATTCTATATTTTCTACTAAAACATTATAATTTACTGTTATATTTAGTGATATTTTTATTAAATTATACATTTTAGATATTAATAAATTTATATTGTCATTAGATACATAATAATATTTTAATTTACGAGATATATCATTTTTATATATGTTTATAAAATCATATGCATTTATATTTACAAAAATCATATTATCGCCAAATACTGATATCAGATAATCATAGTCATTTTGATTTAATAAATTTTTACACAAATTTATAAATGTATATGATATACAAATATCATATGGTAATAACTTAGATTTTTCTATTACTATATTTATTATATTATAAATTTTATCATTAAATACTAGTTCTAATTCTGTGCTACTTATATTAAACTTTTTTAACAAATTTATATAGTTTTTATGATTATCATTGTATAAATTATAAATATAATTATCCCCTATATTTATTGATAAATTTGGTTTTTTTTCATAAATATTTATTTCAATATTACTATTAATGTATTTTAATGCATTACATAATGTTGAAAAATTTAAACCTATTATACATAATTTTTTCATATAATAATATTATAATATAATAAGATGGAGTATTTAAAAATACTTTTAATTATATTAATTATTATAATATTTTCTTATATATTAATTAATTATGCATATACAAAAACTAATATAATTGAAAAATTCTCAACCCAGTTAATTGATGACAATTTTAAACTAATATCTTCACATAAAAATGTTTTTAATAACTGTGATAATAATATATGCGATATATTATTTTTTAAAAAAAATCGGAGTTATGAATTAAATCAACGTATTGATAATGAAAATATTAAATATCAATACATTTATATAACCGATGATAATAATATTTATTTATTACCATGTAAGGCAATATTATTATGGAAAAAAATAGTTCTCGATTTAGATATTAAAGAACCTTATACTATAAATGCTGTTACTATGCAAAATAATACTATTTATTTAGCAATTAAAACTAATGATACTAAAACAAATTATATTTATTATTCTGTTAATTATGGTAGTTCCTGGGAAAGTATACCAATCGATAAAAAGAATAATACCGCTAATATTTTATATAATACTGATACAAAAATAACAGATATTATTCCAGAAAAAGATTATATAAATATTATTACTTCTACTGTTACTATAAATGGTAATAATGTTTCTTCTGAAATATCATTACAAAGTATTTATTTAAATAATGCTCCAGAAATTATTAGATATTATAAAGAAACTTCTACTATTAGTAAACCTGTTATATTACACTTAAAAAGTTATTCTAATAATTTTTATTTATTACACAAAAAAGACTTAAATGATAATATACAATCGTCATTTATTTTGGTTTTACAAAAAAATGTTTTAGATGATATAGTTTTATATAAATCTAATAATGATATGCCAATTATTTTAGATTTAAAAATATATAGTTATAAGTTACAAAATAACAAAGAGTATTATACAATTCTAGCAAAAAATATAGATAACTCTTTTAAAATATTTAATAATATACCTAAATTATTTATTAATAAAATAGTAAATATTTTTAAAGACTACCAATCGTTTAAAGATTTTATAGATACCATTGATATAGACTCAAATACTAATGTTGTACTCGATAGTCATAATGGAAAAAATATTGAACTTACAGTAAATAATACAGTAAATTATAGTTTAGTTAAAAATTATCCACTTAATTATAATAATAATATATATGTTGATAATATTTTATATATTGATAATGCATTAATATTTTTATCTAATATAAACTATTTTAAATTATTTAATCTATCTAGCGAATATTTTACTAATACTATTGTTGATTATTTATTTAATACTACTACTAATAATATTACTGTTTTTGATGATAAAGAAAATATGTATATTTCTAAATATTTATTAGATGTAAATAAATTTAGTCCATTTGATAAAGTATCCTATTTTAATAATGAAATCGTTTCTGAATCTAAATTAAATGAATATATCAATCTTGAAGCTAGTTCACAAATATCAATTATAAATTATGATTTTGTTAATTATTTATATTCTTATTATTATAATAAAATTAAATCCAATAAATTAAATTATAACATTAATATTTCTAATATTTATAATTATGCTTTTTATATGATTAATATAAAAACAGATAAAATAATATTTGATGGCGAAAGTATACAACATATTGATAATTTATATGCCAATGATAAAACTTCTTATTTAAATATAGATAATAATTATAATGATAAGGAATATATAATTGAATTTAATAATGATATATATGCCGATATTTTATTAATAGGTGGCGGTGGCGCTGGTGGTAAAGGTGGAGGCGGGGGTGGTTCGGGTGATGTAAAATTATATCAGAATGTAGAAATGACAAAAGGTAAATATAAAATAGTTATAGGTTCTGGTGGTAAAAGTATAGAAAATAATAATACTGATGAAAATATATCAAATGGCAATAATACTTATATTGAAAAGATTGATAATTCAAAAAATTTTAGAAAATTAATAGCAGCAGGTGGTGCCGCTGGTACTTCTTATTTAGAAAATATAAATAATAGACCAAATGAATCTGGCGAAAAAGGAACAATTTATTATAGTAGTGGTGCGGGTGGTGGTGCAGGTGGTAATGATAAAATAGGTAATATAGGTGGGTTGGGTAATATTGTAAGTGGTAATGGTGGTTCTAGTTTTTTTAATGATGAATCTAGAAAATTATATTATGGTGGCGGGGGAGGCAGTAGTGGTCTAGATTACAATTCAAAATTTGCATACAATTTTAATAAATTTAAAAATGAGAAAAATGATGGTAAAAGTGCAAGTGAAGATAATTTAGGAATTGGTGGTGAAAGTTTAGAATTACCAGAAAATTTTAAATATAATGCAGTATATCATAATAAACAATATAATATAAATAAAATTACAAAAGGTGGCGATGGTGGCGTTTATACTAATAATCCATCTATTGAATTAATTGAAAAATTAAAAATTTTCAATGATAATATAACAGAATATATACCAGGTTCGGGCGGTAATGGTAGTGTATTAATTGGTGGTGAAAATTATTATCCAAATAGAAAGATAGATGGTACAAATGGTTTAGTTATATTATTAGGAAGTACTAAAAACTTTGAGAATGATAAATCAAGTGTTGATACATCACAATCAAATAGTGAAATGTTAAATTATTATAGTTTAAAGGATAGAGATTTAGACAAAGAAAATATCGAACTAATTAATTTAAATAATAAACGTTTAATTGAAAGAATACGTGAAAGACAGTTTAAAAAAGAAAAAGAAATTATGGATAGAAAACAATATAAAAAAAATGTTAATGAAATAGAGAGTATTAGAAATAAATTAATTATGGATAACTATACCCTTGATAATAGAAATACCAGTATTAATGATCCAATAAACGATTCTTATTTACCTTATCATAATACATATACTAAAAAGGACACTGACGCTACAGATCCTTTAAATAATATTTTAAGATTTAAAATAATAAGTTTATATAAAGAATTATTACAAAGACAACCAACAGAAAATGAATTAGAAAGTAATAAACGTAAAATAGAAAGTGGTATATTAAAATTAGAAACATTAAAAAGACATATTATTAATTCTGATGAATATTTAAGAACTGTTAAATTGCAATCTAATTCTATTAATCCTGAATTAGTATATTCCGCCACAAAAAGGACTATTATTACTAAAATTGGTTATCTTTATAAATTAGAATTAAATGAAGAGGCACCTGATATATTATTAGCAGCATTAAAAGATGTATATCATTATTTACAATATAATGAATATTTATTACGCGCAATGTTTATAAATCCTAAATTTTCAATATTTAAACGAGACATAATGGAAGATAAATCTTTGCGCAAAAATGATATAATCGCTTTATTTAATAATTATTTTGATTTAAATGAGTTAAAAAATAAAGCAAATGATATTCAAAGATATGATAAATATCATAAGCAAAACATTGAACCTAATAAAGATAAAGCGGATGATTTAACAGGTGTTAATTTAAATGATTTAGTATTACAAGATGATTATAAATATGAGCTATGGAGAAATACTGATAGTGATTTTTCGAATACTTCAAATATAACACTAAAAGATAGATTACGAGAATTAGAAAAACTAAGACAAACATTAGATGATTCATTTACAAAAATAGATTCATAAAAAAAGTACATTTCTTTATTTTTTTTAAATTTTATAAAACTTTTTATAAATTTTTATTTTTTTTATGAAATGTACTTTTTTATTTTTAATAAGTAATGAATAAACTAAAAAAAATTATTAATAGTATTGAAAAAAATATTCTAATTAAAAATTATAAAAATAATATCGGCGTTTTTGATTTAATATCAAAATTTATTATAAATAAAAAATTAATATTATACGGTGGTTATGCTATTAATTTAATATTATCAAAAAATAATAAAATATATAAGTCTTACACATCTGATGACTTTGATTGTTTTTCATTTTCGGCAAAAAAAACAGCGTTTCAGCTTGTTAGTATATTAAAAAAAAATAATTTTAAATATTTAAAAATTAAATTAGCAAATCATAAAAATACATATAAAGTATTTGTTGGCAATATTAATGTAATTGATATAACAAATGTTGATAAAAAATTATTCGATATTTTTATTAAAATACATAAACAGGAAAAGAAAACGATATTAAAAAAATATTATAAAGAAAAATATAATTTAATGCCATTTAATTATTTAAAACGAAATTTATATTTTGAATTATCACGACCACAAGGGTCTTATTTTAGATGGGAAAAATTATATGAAAGATTACAAAAAATATTATATGATTATCCTATAAAAAATCCAAAAAAAATAAATAATATTACTAAATATAAATTGCCTAGTGATTTAAATTATCCAGTTAAAAAAGTTTTAAATTATATAAAATATAATAATTGTCCTATAATTGATAGTTATGCCATTAAACTTTTAAAAAATATTAATAATTCAAAATGTTGTAGAATTCATAAATATTCTAATTATATAACAGTATTATCGAAAACATTTAATAAAACTAAAAAAGATATTAATAATATTATTTTAAACAGTTTGGATAATAATAAATATGAACTAATATTGCTTGACCGCAATGATGATAATTTTACAACTGATATATTAGAAAAACGAGTACGTTTTTTAATAAAAAATAAAAGTAATTGTAATATAATTAGTTTAATTTCTATAATTAATGTCTCCGATTATTGTTTTTCTGTACAAAAAATAAATGGTTACACGGTGGGTTCATATTATACAATTTTAACATTTTTATATAGTCATCTTTTAATATATCAAATATATAATTATATTAACGAAAAAAATAATAATTTATTAAAAAATACACTTTATTATATTAATTTTTACGAGCATAGTACAGTTTACTTAAAAATAAAAAAATTATTTAAAATAAAATGTTACGGTGATGAAAAAACACGGGAAAAAATTTATATTGATAATTGGAACAAAAAATTAACACTTCTAAAAAAATAAATATTATTATGAATCTTCCGAATCAAACGAATTATTAGAACATTCTGACGAAGTATATTCATTATCTATAACATAATTTTCTATATTTTCATATTGTTCTTTTTCTTTATTTATTTTGTCAATATATATATCATTCTCGTTTATTAAATGTTTTACAAAACCAGTAAAATTATTTTTTTTTAATTCATTATTTAATTTATAATTAACTGTTATTCCTTCTATTACTTTTGCATTAAAATATATTATTTCTTCTGAATAAACTGGGATAAATAAATTTGTTGTTATAAAAAATATAGAGCATATATTATAACAAATATATTTAGCATTATTGTAATAAGTTTTGAAATAATTTATTAAATTTTTTTTATAATTCATAATTATTTTTAAATATTATTTTATCTTTATATAAAAAAATTTATAATATAAATATATATTAAATGGAAGATAATTTAGAAAAATACACTATACAAATCGATAGTTTTAAATCTACTATTATAAATGAAACAGAATGCGTTGTAGATATTTTAGAAGATATTAAAAATTGTGTTTATATTAAAACATTAAAAACAGAAGTATATATTATAAATGATTCAGAATATTTAAGTTCTATTGATGGTAGAACAAACAATTATTTTAATCCCGGAGAATATATATATGTTTCATTAAATAATTTTAATAGAATTTTTACTACAAGTAAAGAATATGTCCCGTATACTTGGCAAGAACGTGCTTCATTAAATAATGAACAATTTTTTGCATATGATTCTAGTGGTATTGAGTTAATTGACAATAGTGCTAATAGTGATACTGCAACTAACCCTTCAAATGTTTTATTTCGCGATAATAGTCGTGATTATCGTATTTTAGATCAAACAGCATTTAATTTTGATAAAATATTTATAAAAAATATTTATAATAATTTACATAAATATTATGATAGCATATATATAAATGAAAAAATATCAGCACCTACAATAAATACTACACTCATATATAACAATGATGTTGATAATGGAAGTGTTACTAATTATATTGTTTTAAGTAATAATTTATCTGGAACTAGTTGTAGTCCTACAGATACAAATACATTAATATTAAATCCAATTGAACCAGAATTAAGAAAGTTTAGTATTAAATTATGGTATGTAAATGAATTTGGAAAACATGAATTATTAAAATTTAGAAATACTACTAATAACAGTCCCTTGGTGCGTGTTATATTATCATTTACAGTGTATTATAAAAGAAAAAAGTTAACTATGGTATAAAAAATATTTAAAGATTATTTAATATTAAAATATAAATTAAAATATGACTGATACTGAAAATGTTACAGAAGGTGGAATTGCTGCGGGATTTGATATTGGAACTACAACAAGTTGTGCTGCTATTTGGAGAAATGATAAAGTAGAAATCATACCTGACCATCAAACAGGTTCTCGTATCATTCCTTCTTATGTAGCATTTACAGATGAAGAAAAATTAGTTGGTGAACCAGCTAAAAATCAATCTACTATGAATCCGAAAAATACTGTTTATGATGCTAAACGTTTAATTGGAAGAAAATTTGATGATTCTTCTGTATCTGACGACAATAAACTATGGTCGTTTAAAGTTACTGGAGATAGTAATAATAAACCACTAATTAATGTAAAATTTAAAGGTGAAGATAAAACTTTTCATCCAGAAGAAATTTCTGCAATGGTTATTCAACGTCTAAAAGAAACAACCGAAGCATATATTGGAGAAGAACTTAAAAAAGTAGTAATTACTGTTCCTGCATATTTTAATGATTCTCAGCGCCAAGCAACTAAAGACGCTGGTGCAATTGCAGGTTTAGAAGTATTACGTATTATTAATGAACCTACATCCGCAGCAATTGCGTATGGTCTAGACAAAAACGGTGGCGATAAAGAAGTAAATATCGTTGTTTTTGATTGTGGCGGTGGTACTCATGATGTATCTATTTTAACTTTAGATGGTGGTATTTTCGAAGTTAAAGCAACTGGTGGCGATACACATTTAGGTGGTTCGGATATTGATAATGTGATAGTTGAATATTTATGCGAAGATATTAAAAAGAAACATAAAAAAGATGTTAAACAAAATGCAAGAGCACTTAAAAGACTTAATATTGCTGCTGAAAAAGCCAAAAAGAATTTATCATCTGCTACAACAACATCTATTGAGGTTGATTCTTTATTAGATGGTGTAGATTATGTTCATACACTATCAAAAGCCAAATTTGAGCAATTAGCTGACCCAATTTTTAAAAGAACCATTGAACCTATTAATCGTCTTTTAAGCGATGCTAAGATGTCTAAAAATGATATTGATGAAATTGTTCTAGTAGGTGGCACAACTCGTATTCCAAGAATTCAAGAATTACTATCACAATACTTTAATGGTAAAAAACTAAATAAATCATTAAATCCCGATGAAGCAGTTGCATATGGTGCTGCTGTACAAGCAGCTATTTTAACGGGTCAAGGAAATGACAAAACAAATGAACTACTTTTACTTGATGTCGCCCCTCTTTCACTTGGTATTGAAACTGCAGGCGGCGTTATGACTAAAATTATCGAAAGAAATACAACTATCCCAACTAAAAAGTCACAAGTATTTTCAACATATGCCGATAATCAACCAGGTGTTGATATTAAAATTTATGAAGGCGAACGTGGTTTTACAAAAGATAATAATATGTTAGGCAATTTTCATCTTGATGGTATTCCACCTGCGCCAAGAGGTGTTCCACAAATTGAAGTATCATTTGATATTGATGCAAATGGTATTATGAATATTTCTGCTGCGGATAAAAGCACTGGTAAATCAAATAAAATCACAATTACAAATGACAAAGGTCGTCTAAGCAAAGAAGAAATTGATGAAATGATTAAAAAAGCAGAACAATTTAAAGAAGAAGATAATGCAAATCGTGAAAGAATTGAAAAGAAAAATGGTTTAGAAAATTTCCTATATAATCTTAAAAATAGTATTAGTTCACCTCCATCTGGTAGTGAAAGTAATCCAGAATTTGAAAATGTTAAAGAAGAACTTGAACCAATTATTGACGAAGGACTAAAATGGTTAGAAGATAATGATAATGCCACAACGACTGAATATGAAGAAAAACAAAAAGAACTAGAAGGTAAAACAAATCCATTAATGACAAAATTATATGGAAGCGCGCCTCCACCTGCAGGTGGTGATGTGCCACCACAAACTGAACCAACAATTGACGAAGTTGATTAAATAAATACATAATTATTTTTATATAAACATTAGATTACATTATACAGATAATGAAATCTATTTTTTTATTTTTAATTACTGTATACAGCGTGTATGCGTATACTAATCCTTTAAATTTTATTATTAACAAAAATAACAAAAATGTTAATATTAAAAGAAGAAACTTAATTTTAACATTACCATTTCTATATATTGATAAAGTTAATGCTGCACAAAAAGAAAAAACAATTGAAGAATTAAGGGAAGAAGCCAATAATATTATTGAAATAATTGAATCGCAAAAAATTTCAATAGATACAGCGTTGCCTGTTTTAAAAAATAGTGATACTTCACCTAAGTCTTATGATACTACTAATTTAGAAATTAATAAAGATTTGGAAAATTATATTAATATTATTTTTAGTAATTTTAAAAATAAAGACGCTATTTATTCACTAAATTATTTAAAATCAATTTCTACTGATAGTAATTTTATTAAAAATAAAGACACTTATAAATTAAAGCAAATTTTTGATGATGGTAAATACGCCTTACTTCTTAACAAATTTAAAAAATATAAAATCAGTAACTATTTAGAAAATACATTAGCAGATGATATAACTAATGAAGTTTATAAAACATATGAAATTGATGTAAAAGTTTTTAGCGATTATAAAACAATGATATACAATGGTATTCAATTTGATGATATGTATTATCCAAATGAAAATGATACAGAAACATTGCATTATGTTATTTATAGATGGATTTTTGTTAAAACTGATAAAGACTATAAATTAGAAGGTTGTTTAATTTTATCTAAAAAAAATTAATTTAGATAAACTATATTATCACATATTTTAAGCGTTTCTTTTTTATGAGATATTATTATTATTGTAATATAATATTTATTTGACATTTTTTTCAATATATTTAACAGTTTTTTCTCATTTTTTTCATCAAGACCAGATGTAGGTTCATCTAGTAATAATATTTTTGTTTTTTTTATTAATTTATTATAAATATTTATTCTCTGTTTTTGCCCACCAGATAATGTTTTATTTTCTACATTATTTATATCTTCTATTAATGTATGTGCCAACATTTTTATTTCTTCTATATGTGTGATATTATCATTGTTTACATATTTAACTAAATTATTATCTTGTGATACATGACTTACTATTTCTGAATAGTAATATTCTTTATTAAAATTAAATATTTCATTATTATCTACATATATATTTCCACTTTGAGGTTTATAAAAACCTAATATTAATTTAAATAATGTACTTTTACCAATTCCTGATGGTCCTGATATTCCTGTTATTTTATATGGTTTAAATATTATACTTGTATCTTTTAATATATATTTATTATCATTTTCGTAATAAAATGTAACATTATTAAACTCTATTATAGGTATACATAAACTTGAATAATCATATTTATAATCTCCCCATTTATCTTTATTCTCATTATTTAAAAATTTATTTATTCTTTCTAAATGTAATTTATTTCTTATAAATTCATGTTTTGCTAATTGAAATCCTTTTATTATATTTGCAAATTCATTTATATATAATGTAAATTCATAAATTACTTTATATTCTATTTTTAATATTAATGCAACAAATACTAAAAGACATTGTAAACAATTATTTAAACTACCTATTAATAATAAATTTATACCGTAATAAAATGCCTCTTTTATTTTTAATTTACTATATTTATCATTCATATTATTAATTTTTAAATTTAAATTTTTCTCTAAACCATCTATTTTATATGTTTCTATATTATTTATATACTCGGATATTATATTTTTTTCCTCTATTTCTATATCTGTTATTTCTTCTATTGATTTGTTATAATAATATGTATTATAAATTTCTTCTATTATTATTTGAATACTTGCTATTAATATACAATTAATATATAATATAAATGATTTTTTTATTAATAAATAACTTATTACTATAAAATTAACTAAATTACGCAATGTTACATTTATTGTTAATGTATATAAATCTGCTACTTTTTTTGTGTCTATTGTATATAAATCAATTTGTTGACTATTATCATTTTCTATAAAATACTTTATATTTCGATTTAATAATTTTTCAAATATATGTTGTTTAATATTTATCGATAATATATGTGTATATTTTGTAAATATATATCCTCTTAATCCTGAAAATAAATTACCACTTATTTTATATATTATATAAGTTAATATATATTCATTTATTATTTTATTATTAATTACTGTTTCTTGTAATAATACTTTCACTATTTTCGTATATATTAAAGGATTATATGATACGATAAATGATGATATTGAACCACATATCAAACCAAATAATATTTCATATTTTATATCGTTATAAAATAATAATACGTTTTTTGTTTTTTTTGTAACTGCAGTATTATTCATTTAATTAAATAACTAATTAAAACTTTAAATACCAATAATTATATTATGAATAATATTTAAATATATCCATATTATAAACAATTTGTAATATATACTTTCAGTTGCTATATTATTATATTGATTAGTTATATCTGTATAGTTCATAATATAATATACTATTAAAAAAAGTACATTTCTTAAAAAAAATAAAAATTTATAAAAAGTTTTATAAAATTTAAAAAAAATAAAGAAATGTACTTTTTTTTTATCTACAATAAATAGAACTTTAATGAGTAATTCTGTTACAAAAAAAGATTTAGATTCTATATATAAGTCATTGTCCAAATTAGTTTTAGAAAAAGATAAGAAAAAACAAAATATTATTAAAAAATCACCACAATTCTCTAAATTTGGTGACGATTTTACCACAAAAGAACACGTTAAAAATTGGCCAACTTCTAAACCTGTTAAACCTGAAACAGAAAGAGAAAAAATGTTTAATAAACAGATTGCTGATGCTAAAAAAAAATATGAAGGACGTAAACCAACTACACCTGCTGATTGGTATGGTGGTAAAAAGAAATCTAATAAATAATTTTATTTATATCCACCTCTTAATCTAAGTACTAAATGTAATGTACTTTCTTTTTGTATGTTATAATCTGCTAAGGTTCTACCATCTTCTAGTTGTTTTCCTGCAAAAATTAATCTTTGTTGATCAGGTGGTATCCCTTCCTTGTCTTGTATTTTACTTTTAATCATATCAATTGTATCACTTGACTCAACTTCTAAAGTAATTGTTTTTCCTGTTAATGTTTTAACAAAAATTTGCATAGCTCTTATTATACTATATATATATTTTTTTATATAACTTATCAATATGGATTATACATCGATTTTTTTGATTTTAATCCAATAACTTTACTAACTGTTCTCAAATTTTTAAATTTGTTTTGTATAAAATTGTCTTTTAATTTTCTAATTAATCCAACTATACTTGTATTACTTATTATAGTATCATTATCTTTTAAATAATCCAATCTTATTTTATAATTTTTTTTAAAATAATCACTTATATCTATATTATATCTTCCTTTAAATTTTTTTAATATTGTTATTATTATTTTGAAATATAAATCATTATTTAAATGATACGGCATTTTACTATTATTTGAATATTCATATATACCAGTTATTGATTCTTCTTCAAGAGTCATTAATATATCACTTAATATACTTATATTTATTCTATATTCAATATCATTTATATTATAATTACTATAAATATACAGTAAACTTGATATTAGTATTTTTACGTGTAATTTTCTCGCGATTCTATTATCTCTATCTTCTTTTAAGATTGAATAATTTTTATCTATATAATTACTAACATATTCTTGGGGATTTTCTATTTTTTTCATTTTTATATATTTTATTAACGGCAATAAATTATGTTCCATAAAATCACTATATTCTTTCCACAATATTTTGTATGGATTACCCCCTTTTTTCTTATGATAATATTCTTTTAATTTAATAAATTCATTTTTGTGTCTAATATATAATGTTTTCGATTTTTCTTTTTTATATATATTACGTTTTTTTCCATCTATTATTCTTTTCTCTGTTACTATATATTTATCCATACTACTATTTTATTTTAAGATTTTATTCCTATGTTATAGATTTATTTATTATAATTGGATGAAATATTGGTTCTGAATTACAAGACAATATAGGTTCTCTTGTTGCTAAAAAACATTGTATAAACATTCTATTTCTTTTTTCATGTTCATTATTATATTCTATTGTTGGACTTGAAGTATGTATCAATTTTCTATTATTCCATATTATTATATCATTATCATCCCAATTATGATGAAAAATATTAGTATTTGCTAGTACATTATTTTTCATAATATGTCTAAATAATTCTAAACTATCATTATAATCTAGTTTATCAAATTTAAAAAATCTATTAGGATTAATAAGTAAAGATTTTCTATATTTACTTTTATCAGAATATATAACAAACGGGTCTTTAGTAAATATATCATCATCATAGTATTTTTTTTTATCTTTTCTAACAAAACCCGTATAATCATATGCCACTTGTTTAAATCTATTTAATGAGTTAACATTAATCACATTTAAATCATTTATATCTTTTTTAAGTGATAAATCTAAACTATCATATGCATCTTCTAGACTTGCATATATAGTACTAATTTTATTTTTTTTTGGTGTTTTTAACATATACATACTGCTAACAATTGGTGGTAAATGTTTCGGATGACCGACTAAATCTTGATGCCATACATAATTATATATAAAATATGAAGTTACATCATCAAGTAGTATATTATTTGTACCAAATATACCAGAAGTATTCATATTTCCTCTTATAGATATTTGTGGAACAGATGGAATTTCAGTATACCACGGATGCAATATATCTTTTTTATAATTTTTATCAAAAATTTTACATAAATTATAATACTCTTGTGGATTAATTTTTTGATTTTTAAAAACTAACATTGGAACAATTTTAAATAAGTTTTGTAATTTTAATTTATCAGCATCTGTTATTTTTTTAACATCTATATTTGTAATGATAGCTTTATTTTTATTAAAAGTAGGATAATGAACTGTAAATGAATTAACAATATATAGTAATTTTATTAAAATAAAAATTAAAGTTAAAAATTTCATATTATTATTTTAATAAATAATTCTTATATTAGTTTTGTATATTATATATTTTGAAATTAAAACGGTCACTATATAGTAACCCATGTATTATCATTGTTATCAAATAACCAACTATATAATATTTATATCTTTTTAGTTTTTTTAAATCTTTTATTTTTGTAATAATTATTAAAATAATTAATAATATTAAAGATATTAACCAGTGTTGCCAATGTATTATGAAATTTATATGATAATTTATATTCGATTTTGGTATGATTTTAAATCCAAAAAATATATAAATATGTAATAGTGCCAATAAAATACCTACTAATAATTTTTTTATTTTTGTTTTCATAGTTACTTAATAAATATATAAAACTTTAATTATTTATTTAATAAAAATGTTTAAAATTTTTTTAGAAAAATGTACTACAAAAATTTTAAATATATGTTACGATATTAAAGATAATACTAAATATGATAAAGAAAATGAAGATTATAAAAATACAACAAATATTTATAATGACAATTTAAGTTATTTTGATAAAGATATAAATGATAATGAATTATTAAATAAACATACTATTAAACCATATGACAAAAATATACATAAAATTTTTAAATGTGATATTAATATTATTAAACCACCTCGTGATAATTCTTATGATAAATTAAGTGATATTAGCGATAGCAGTGATGATTTAGAAAGTAATTTTACAAAATTATAATAATTTTTTAATTTTTTCATTTATTTCTTTTAACATTTTTATATTCTTCTTAATATTTTCATTATTTTTTTTTATTTTTTCTATTAATTGCTTCCTAATATTTATAATTTCCATTACTTATATATAATATTTAAAGTTTATACTTATTTAATTATTAAATGGTATTTAATAATAAATTGAAAATTGCTTTAATTACTGGTGGAACACGTGGCGTTGGTTATGAAATTGCTAAAATGTTTAAACGTAATAATTATAATGTTATAATTACAGGTAGAAAAGAAAGTGAAGCAATTAAAATATCTGAAAAATTAAATGATAATGATATTTATTCAAAAGGTGTCGTTAAAGGTTATAAACTTGATTTTACTGATATAAATGATAGTAATAAACTACTTAATAAGTTAGAAAATAAAGATATTAGACCTAATTTCATTATTAATAATGCTGGAACATTAAATCTTAAAAATATTAATGATATTTCACTTAAAGAGTATGAAATTATGTTAAAAGTTAATACAATTGGCCCACTCATATTATCTAAATATTGCTTAGATATTCTTAAATGTAGTAGCGATAAATATTCAGGTATTTTATTTAATACACCTCCATATAATATTGATGATAAAACAACATATTTACTACCATATATGCAAACAAAATTGGCTCAAACTACTTTAATGAGATCATTAGCAAATTTATCATTAAATAATAATGCAGTTGTTTGTGGTTTTTGGACGAATTATCCATTATTAACAGATGCAATTATAAAAAAAAATATAGGTAAAAATGATAATTGTATGCATCCAAAAATATTATCAAAAACATTAGAAGAACTCATATTTAATACAAAAAATCCAACTCATTATAATTCAAAAGTTATTATAGATAAAGAATTTTTAAAAAATAAAAATGTAAATATAAAACAATTTAAAATTGGTAATAACACTAAAAATTTAGATGATTTATTTATGAAGCATCTAAATATAAATCAAAAAAAAAATATGTTTTATAAATTCTAGTAAGTATATTTATAGGTATAAGTATAGGTATACGTATATGTATAATCATACTCATATTCTGTATCAGAATCGCATTTTATTTTATTCGCCATAATATAAATTATAATATAATAATTATATCATTTTTTATATAAAATTATTATAATATTATTAAATAATATAATGATAAAAACATTAATTAAATTATTTTATAATAATATATTATCTATTTGTTATGATAATAAAGATATTATAAATTATGATAATAATAATGAAATACTTATTAAATTAAATAGTACAAATACAACCAAACAAGTTAATAATAATTATAATAGTATATTAAATTATGACAGTAGTAAAATTATAAAACTAAGTTCTAATATATATGATGAAAAAGAAATTAAAAATATGGAAAATGATGAAAGCAAAATAAAAAATGAAAGTGAAAGTAGCAGCGAAAGCGAATTTGAAACAGATAATTATATAAATAAAGAATATGATAATATAGCATATGATGCTATTGATATTGAAAATACTTATGATATAATTGATGAAAAAGAAATTAATAATACATCATATAAAATTTAAATATTTTTTTAATATAACCTAATGATAAATTTTTTTATGAATATTTATAATTATCTTAAACAAGTTTACAATTATTTTGATTATTCTATATTAAAAAATGCAAAAAATGAATTTACAGAAAAATTTTTAAATAAAAATGATAACGAACAAGCATTTTATTATCAAAAATTAGAAACAAGTGATTATAGAGAACCCGATACTCTTCCACATACTTTAACAATAGAAGAACATAGAAAAAAACTAGAACACGAATATTTATATTCTCAAAAAAATAAAAACAATAGTAACAATTTATTAGAAGAACACGTTTAATTTTTTTTTTTATTATAAAAAGTTTTCTCCTTTACCTTTTTATTTTTCTCCTTTTTATCTGATTTTTTTTTCTCAACATTTTTATTTTCCCTTATAAAAGAAACCTCTTTATTTCGTTTCCAACTTTTTTTAGGCGGATTGTCTAATTCCCGCAATTTTATTAAATACGTTTTTTCATAATTATCAATATCTATATTATAATTAATAATTTCAATTATATAATTAATATCAGAATAATCTTTGAAAAATATGAAAAAATTGTCTACTATGTCTTTACTATTTTGTTTCATTTTTATTTAATATAATTATTTTTTATCATATCGAATTTTTTTAATTTCACTTAAACCTTCATCACTATTATTATATTCTATCACACCACTTATATTTGTATTTATTAATGGCACATAATTATCTAGTATATCTAAACCATCTATCCCCTCTATATTATTACATTCTTCTTTTTCTTTTGTTACCACATTATTTCTTTTTAAATCTGTTTTAATTTCCTTATATAATTTCATTCCAATTTCATTTATTTTTTTTATAATCATTATTTCATTATTATTCCATACGCGTCCTATATTTTTTTTCTCAATATAAACAAGACAAACAGCCATCCCATATAATAATCCAATTCTTTCTGTTTTTGCCTTTTTAGTATAGTTATAATTAAATAAATTATAACAAATATTTACAAAATCTTCATTATATAATACTTTAAGAATACCCCATAAAAACCATATACTATCATTATCAGTATTTTCATATTTATTTTCAAATTTATAATTTTTACGCGATAAATAATCAAATATATTTTTTAATTCATTTGCTAAATTAAATAATAAATCACTATTTTTATTAATATCTAAATTTTCTAAATTTTTTAACAAATTTGTTATACCTAATATTATTATTTCTGATAAATTATATGCATCACTATCATTAGGGGGCAATACACTGTCGAATTCAGTTTTTAATAGATAATTTAAACTTGGATTTGTAAAATTAAAATAATCTTTTATTTTTTCTCTTAATTTTACTACTGGAAGTATTCCAGATTTACTCACTGGATTTTTTATATAAATATCACAAACTATACACAATTTTGTTATTAATAAATATATATTTTTTATTACAATATTTTCTTGTTTTAAAAATTCATTTGTTTCCTCTATAATATCTATCCATAATTTTATATCATATAATGATATAAAAGTACCAATATAAGAACATATTGCTATAAATGTTTGTTCTATTATTTCTATATTTTTATAATTATCTTCCAATATTAATTTAGTTACTAAATATATACTATTTTGTATATCTGCTTTATATATATAATTATATAATTCATTATTATACATTTTAATGTACAATTAAAGTATATATTAATACACTTTTTATTTTTTTATATTATTTATAAAATCTTTTAGTTCTGGATATTTATAATTTTCAAATTGTTTATTCATATATTTAAAATGTTCTTCAAATTTTAATTCTTTTTTAAAACAAAACTCCTTTTTTAATAACTCATTTGTTTACTGTCTATCAAATTGTATTTTATCCTGACTCAATATAACATTTGTTGCTATTTCTAACATTTTTTTACGTAATTTTGTATTCATATAATTATCACGAACTGTAACTGTCCATTTTGTTTTATATTTATCGATTGGTAACATATTTACGCCAATAACTAATTTATTTTTTTTCCCATGATGTACAACAGACCATGTAGTATAAGGATATATAAATTCATGATAATTATATGTATATTCTTCTAATGGAATATTCGTATTTAATATTTTTAAATTAGTTTTTATAAAATATTTAAAACTAACACCAATAATACGTTCATTTATATATTCTTTATATTTTTTTATTGGATTTTCTGAACCAAATCCAAAAATACCCGAATGAATATATTCTGCGTGATTTATATCCATTGAATTATACATACAATAAGGTAATTCTTCATTCATTACTATTTCAATTATTTGTGTTTTATAATTACTGCTATTATGAAATGGAAATTTATTTGGTGTTTTTTTAACTGGATTATATGCCCACCATAATTTATCATCATAACTTATTATTTCTCCATAATTATTTGTTTTATCATATTTCAATCCATGATAAGGACATACTAAACAGTTATCTTTTATTTTTCCATCATTTAATTTAGAACCCATATGCTTACATATGTTTAATGTTGAAATGTAACTATTATTTTCCGTTTTCCATCCAATTAATGGTATTTCTCCAACATTAAATGCGAACGGTTTATCTTTATTTATATTTTTAACACCTCCTATACAATTCCAGTGATTATATAATGGAATATTTTTTTCTTGCATAACTAAATGTTGTAATAAATAACAATCACTTAAATTAATAAATAAATTTAATAATATAAAAAAAATGTATGAAATATACATATTTTATTTAATATAGTCTTTTATCTTTATGTATATAATTATTTGCCGATTATTTACTTTTTTTTATTTTTTTTTGCTGCTCCACCTGTTTTTTTTACATCTGGAATTTTTGTAGGTCTTTTAAAATTATATTTATCCTCTGCTTCTATTTTATTCATTGCATCATTTATTTGTTTTAAATGTTTCATTTGATCATCTGATAATTTTTTTAAAAGTTCTCTCGCTTTTTCAGCTGTCATAGGCATTTTTTAATCTCTTTTCTATTATTATATCATTTTTTATTTTATTGCTTCTAAATAAATATATCCATATGATACATTTATACCCTCCTTTATAATATTATTATTAAATAGTTCTTTAATCGTATTAGTATTTAGTATTATAATTAAATATTTTAATATACTATTTGATAATATTTTTGATGCTTTTACACCATTTATACTTGGGATATTTGCTACACAAAATATATTAGTATTTTTATATTTGATAATTGGCTCATTATATGTTTTTGGTACAGATTGTTCAGTCATACCACCTTGATCAATTGAAACATCTATAAATATTGATTTATTATTCATTAAATCTAACATATCATTTGTTATGATTTTAGAAGTTTTTTCGCCAGATATGTATATCGCCCCAATTATTATATTTGATACCTCACAAATTTTTTTCAAATTATTTTCATCTATTTTATAACTTTTTATATTTTTATTTGAATATTTTTTTTCTATATTTTTTAATTTATTTTCATCTATATCTAAAATGTTAAAATTATTATAACCTATATTTATTGCCATATTTAAAGCAGATTTACCAACATTGACACAACCAATTATTGAAACCACAGTATCATCTGTAATATGTATATTATTTGATTTTAAAAATTTATCTCCCTCTATTATGGCATTTTCACCTGCAATACACGACATTGGTGTTAATATTGGATAGTCATTATTGTCATTTATTGTTTCATATGCAATACAAGTACTTTTATTATTTATCATTTCTTTTAAAAGTTTCTCATTTCCTGCAAAATGAAAAAAACTAAAAATTACATGTTTACCAGTAATTAAATTATATTCTGACTCTTGTGGTTCTTTTACTTTTACTATTAAATTGCATTTACTATACAGTTCTTCGATTGTTTCACAAATTTCAACACCAACATTTATATAATCATTATCTGTATAACTTGATTTTAATCCCGCACCCTTTTGTAAATATATTTTAATATTATTAAATAAAGTTTTAATTTTTATAATATCAGTTGGTATAATTGCTACACGCGTTTCATTTGATTTTATTTCTTTTGGAATACCGATAATATATTTACACATAAATATATTATTATTAATTAATTTATTTTTTATATATTAACTATTTTTTATCATATCTTTTATTTTTTTTATCTGTATTTTATAATGCTCTTGAGGTTCTTTTAATAACATAAAATTTAATAATAATTCAATTATATTTTCATATTTAAATCTATCTATTTTTAAACATATATCCTCTTTATTTTCTTGTGCAAATTTTTGTATTTGTGACGTTTTTTCATTTACTAATTCTTCTGCTAAAGTATTTAAATCTTCTAATATAAATTCATCATCCTGTTTTATCAATGCACTTTTTTCATTTTTATATTTGATATTATTATTTTCAGGAAAATCTTTATTAAAATGAATTTCTTTAGTTAAAAGTCTTGGTACATCATAACCTGTTTTTAAAATTTCAAACAATTTATCATAGTTTAAATAATCAAGTCTCTCATTGCCATAATTATTTATATTAATTACATTATGTGTATTATTAATCGTTGTATTATTTTGATTAGTTATATTTGTTGTATTGTATTCAGTATTTATATTAATTTGCACAGATTCATTATTTAATCTTTTTCTAGCATGTATTATACTTCTTGGATTACAAGAATTTCTTTTTATATGATTAGATTTTCCTTGCTTGGATGTAAAAGATTTCATACATGTTGGACAAGTTAATTCATCAATGCCATTACATTTTTTTTCATGTTCTATTAAATATCTATTACTTTTATAATGTTTGTTACATTTCTTGCAAATAAATTTATTTTTCGTATCAAAATTCTGAGAGTGTACCTTTTCACCGAGAGAGTGTACCTTTTCACCGGGAGAGTGTACCTTTTCACACAAAAGATGTACCTTTTCACACAAATTTTTTTTTGGTAAAATATCGCTATTTAAGTCACTATGTTTAGCATTTTGGTGTCTTTTTAAATCATAATTTCTTTTTGTTTTATAATTACAAAATTCACAATTCCACATTTTTTGACCCCCATTTTGCGTCATTACTATATATAGTCTATTTTTTAATTTTTAAATGCTTGTTTTATTATCAGGAAAACGCAAAAAATGCGTAACGCAGTAGAAAAAAATTTTTTCTAAAATTTTTTTTTGAAAAAACGTCCGTTTTTTCCCCCCCCCTTTTTGACACACTAAAATTAAACCATTTTAATATACTGTAAATTTGTTAAAAACCCCTATTTTTATCGTGAAAAACACATAAATCTACTTGCACGGAAGGAAAAAAGTATAACTTTTTCCAACAAAATTTTATAAAAAAATGATTTTATATTATTTTATTATAATTAACTTATAATGAGTATCAATAAAAGTATCCAACTAGGTCTTTGTTGTCTAAATATTGAATTAAGAGAACAAAAACCAACTGTATTTTCATCTAGAAGAGTTACATTGAAAACATTAGAAGAAAAGGGTATTAATAATTTAAAAAAAAAAATAATTAATAATTTAAATGATGTATTAACAATGATGGATTGGAATGAAGAAAACGGAATTAAAGTTTTTCGGTTATCTAGTGAATTATTTCCACACTATTCTAATAAAAAAGCAGAAGATTATACTTTAGACTTTGCCACTGATTTATTAAAAGAAATTGGTATCAAATCAAAGAAGTTAAATCAACGTATTACATTTCACCCTGGACCATTTAATTGTTTAGCAAGTCCAAGCGAAAATGTTATTGAACATACAATTACTGATTTAAAATACCATGCAGATATGTTAGATTTAATGGAACTTGATGAAAATTCTGTAATGGTTATACACGGTGGTGGTGTTTATAAAAATAAAGATGAGACTATAAAAAGATGGTGTGATAATTATTTAAAATTACCGGAAAATATAAAAAAAAGACTTGTTTTAGAAAATTGTGAAAGAAATTTTTCAATAGTAGATTGTTTAAAAATATCAAATACTGTAAATGTGCCTATTGTATTTGATACACATCATTATACCTGTTATAATCAATTACATCCAGATGAAAAATTTGAAAAACCTGAATATTATATTTCATTAATTTTAAATACATGGAAAAATAGAAATATTAAACCAAAATTTCATGTAAGCGAACAAGGAAAAGGAAAATGTGGTCACCATAGTGATTATGTGGAAAATCTGCCAGAATATTTATTAGATATACCAATAAAATATAATACAGATATTGATATTATGATTGAAGCTAAAAAAAAAGAAAAGGCAATTAAAAAATTATATGAAAAATATCCATATCTTAATTGTAAGATATAAAAGTATATTATATTATAATAAATATGTCTTCAAATATTTTATTGGAATACATCAAACAATCACATAATATTGATTATGAAAGTATATCATTCTTATTTGATATAAATTTAGATACATATTTAGATATTATTGTAAAAAATATAATTATTCCAAATTTATTAAAAATAGATATAGATAAATATAATGATTATATTGAAGAAATTAATATAAAATATAAAATTAATAATTTAGTAAAATTAAAAAATAAAATTATTAATAATTTATACGAAGATGATATATATAATTATAAAGTAATTAAATTACGTTCTAAATTATAATAAAAACTCTTGTTTGGTCTGTATATTTTTTTTTCAATACATCTAATAATGATAAAAGATTTTGAATACAGATATAATACCGTCGATTTTAAAAAAAGAGTTGAAGAAACAAAAAAAATACGTGAAAAATATCCCGACCGTGTACCAGTTATTGTATCTAGAGCTCAAAATTGTACATTAAATGATATTGATAAACATAAATTTTTAGTACCAAATGATTTAACAATAGGACAATTTGTTAATGTTATTAGAAAAAGAATTAAAGTTTCAGAAAGTATGGGTATTTTTATATTTGTTAAAAATATTTTACCACCAAATAGTTCATTAATGTCGCAAATATATAACGAATTTAAAGAGGACGACGGATTTCTTTATATAATATATAACGGTGAAAGCGTATTCGGTCTTTAAACCTAATAATTTATATTTTCACTTACACTGTTATTTTTTTTTATACAAGTATTACACAAATGCTTATCATTAATATTTAACTTATTTAATATATTTATTTCAATGTTTTTATTACAATTATTACAAATTATACAATTACTACATTTAATAATTTTTTTATATATATTTATTGTTTTGCATTTACAAAAATCTAAATAATGTTCTCGTGGTATATCATTTATATTATAATAATTATACATAGAAGAGTTTGTACATTTTTCACATTCACTTAAATAAGAATAGTCTTTAATAGTTTCTACACACAATTTATTATTACATCTTTCACATATATTATTAAAAAATTTTTCAACATATTTTGGATAATATTTTGTATTTAAATTTTTTTCCATATTATATTAATTATAATTATATATTTATATAAATAAAAATTATGATATATTATCATTCATATTTATTTATAATAAAATGTTAAATGTAGAACAACTTGAAGCATTTAATATTATTAAAACAACAAATGATTCAATATTTATAACAGGGCCACCAGGTGTAGGAAAGTCTTATTTATTAAATGAAATTGTTATTTATTTTAAACAAATGAATATTAAATATGGTATTACTGCATCAACTGGTTGTGCTGCTATATTAATAAATGGACAAACCTTACATTCTTATTTAGGAATAGGATTGGCAAAAAAATCAGTAGATCTTTTATATAATAATGCTTGTAGAAATAGACAATTATATAATAAACTTAGAGACTTAGAAGTATTAATTATAGATGAAATATCAATGATAGATATTAATTTATTTGAAAAAATTTCAGAATATTTAAGTAAAATTAATAATAATAAATTACCATTTGGTAATATTAGATTAATATTAATAGGTGATTTTTGTCAATTGCCACCTATAAATGGTGATTATTGTTTTAAATCAAAAATATGGAGTAACTTAAATATTAAAACAGTTCAATTAAAATCATCAATGCGTCACGCTGATGAATTTTTACTAGTTCATATATTAGATTCTATAAGAAAAGGGAGAATTGATAAAAATATTTATAATAAATTATTAGAATTAGAAAATACTGAATTTAAAGATATTGTTCCAACTAAATTATATTGTTTAAAAAAAGATGTAGATGAAATAAACGAAAGACGATTTGATATTCAATATGCTCTAAATAATAATATTCATTTATTAAATGATTGTACAGAACATAAAAATAATAATACTATAATTTGTTATTCTAATTCAGATACAAATAACATAATAAAAAAAGAAGAAAATAATTTTATTTATGAATATAAATGTTATTATTCAGATTTAGAATTAGATAATAGTCAATATAGTGTTAAGTTAATAAAAAATGCTCAAGTTATGATAACACGAAATATTAATTTAGATGCAGGATTAGTAAATGGTAAAAGAGGTGTTATTGTCAATTTAACTAAAACATATGTTATTATTTCAGATATTGATAATAAAAAATATAAAATAAACTATTATACCGATGAAAATACTAATAATATGACTTATACAACATTTATGCCTTTAACATTGGCCTATGCAATAACTGTACATAAATCACAAGGTTGTACCATAGATGCTGTACAAATTGATTCTGGACAAAATAATTTTGCACCTGGACAATTTTATACTGCATTATCAAGAGCAAAATCATTAAAACATATTAAATTAGTTAATTTACATAAAGACGCTTTTATTATTAATAAAGATGTAGAAGAGTTTTATAAAAATATTTAAATTATTATTTAATTATAAAATCATATTCTGTATTAAACTTCTTTTTATATTCATTTGGAATATATTCAAATGATATTAATTTAAGATTAAACAAAAATTTTTCGTATAAATTATTTTCTTTTAACCAATTAATTAAATCAATCTCACATAATTCACATTTTTCCAAGGCAATATCTTTATTAATTATTGTTGATATTTTAGGAATATTATCACTTTTATCACCCAATAATGATTTATAATATAAATTACTTATCCCATTTATACATTTCGTTCTTTCTTTAATATTTTTAAATTGCATATTTAATATTGTTGTATTTTCTGATACAAGTTGTAAATAATCATTATCATTTGTAATAATTATTATATTATTATTTTTTATTCTTTCATGAATTAAATATACTATATCATCTGCTTCTAATCTATCTAGTGATGCAGTATTATAATTTTTACTATTAATATAATTTATAAATACATTAAATGCATTTTGATTAAAATTTTGATTTTGTTGTCTAGTTATTTTATAACCAGTATATATATCATTTCTCCAAATTTTTGAACGAGGACAATCTAAACAAAATATAACATTATTAATATCTGTTTTAAATTTTTTTTGAATTTTTTTAATATCTGCATCAATATGTTTACTATAATATTCAAAGAAATTATTATAATCGTCATTTATTTCTCTTTTTTGCATTTTAAACCATTTAAATGTTGCAAAATATCTGTAAAATACATAATAACTACTATCAATCAAAACAATAGGTTTATTAATATTTAATATAATGTTATTCATTAGATTTATATAATAATATTATTATTATTTAAATAATTTAATCATTTTTTTTATATGTTTGTAAAAACTTTTCCAGTTCTATTTTATCCTTTTTTATCTCGTGCCAATCTTTTACTGCCAAACTAAACAATTCTTTTGGTGCTAAATTTGTACTTGTTTCTTTTAATAATTTCATTTTTATATCTAAAAATTCGTTATAAATAGTATACTTCTTTTTTTCTTTTTTTGCCTTTTCTGTTTTAATATTTGCCGATAATGTTTGATTTTGTTTAATATCATTTATTTTCGTTTCTAAATATTCATTTTTTCTTGCCCATACATTTCTAGAATTTTTTATAATAACACACCAATCCATATCATCAACGCCCTTATCAACATAACCAATCTCATAATTACAAGCCAATTTTCCAAAAAAAGCAGGAGATTTTATTTTACTATTATTCATAATGAATATATATATTTATTTCTATAAAATATTTTTATATAAATTTGATTATAAAATATAAAAAAAATGAATTTGTTATTACAATAAAAATATATAAGTTATGATTAATAAAACTAATTTTTACCAAGAGTTTGATTTAATTTTTAATAAAATTCAAGATAATAATAAGGATAAAATATATAATGAATTAATATTATTATACGAAAATTATTTATTTAATAGGATAGATAATAATAATTTAATATCAGATTTGACTGTAAAAACATTTAATATAGATACAAATGGTTGTCTATTATAAAAATAATACCTAATGTTATTATTAAAATGAAAGAAACTATTAAAGAACCATTTATTAGTTTTGAGTATCGTAGAAAAAATGTTGACCACGATATTTATCACGATCATAAACACAGTAAAGGTGATGCCATAGATGCTCAACATAAATACAATGAATGTATGTGGTATGCAAAAACAGATAGCGATAAAAAAAAATGTATGGCAAATAAAATTAAAGTATTTGATAAAGTTATTAAAAATAAAGAAAGCACTGTTATAAGTTGTTTAGAAGATAAAATAAATAAATTAAAAAATAAATGTAATAGTAAGGATACCTGTAAATCATTAAAAAAACAAAAATCATCTGCTATGCAATACGATTTTAATAAAAAATGTAAAGAACATAAACAAAAATGTATTGACAAATATAGTAATTTAGAAAAAAATAATTCAGTAGAATATAATAAATTAAAACAATCTTGTAGTGAAACTATTAATGGTAAATGTTTTTTTCGTAATATGATAAAAAAATTAATAAATACAGGACGCTTTGAATTTATATACTACACATTTACTATATTTGCAATATTATTATTTGGTTCAATATTTATGGCAATTATATGGCGACTTTTTGTTCTATTTGACAAAGTATTAATTCATAATTTCTTATCTAAAAATTTTCCAGGAAGAATTATATTTCCAATATTAAGTACTTTTTTTGATAAAATAAATCCAAAATTAATTCAATATGTTTATATGGTTGGTTTCTGTTTTTTTCTAGGTATTGTTGTTTTATTATATTTTTTTAAAAAAACATTTAATTGGTGGCCAGCATCTATGGTATGGAGTGCTATAAAATTATTTAAAGGTTCTGATACACCATTTAGATGGTTAGATTCTGTATTTTGGTGTAATAGTAAATCAGGGGGACCATTTTTTTGTAATAGTCATGCAATGTGGTCACTATTTGAAAATTGGATTGTAGATACGTGTGATGCTGATAAAAAAAATTGTAATAACAAAAGTTCAGAAGAAATTAAACAAGCATTTAATTCATTTAGAGTAACATTAGATCCACATTATATTAATATAAATAAGATAAAAGAAAATTTAAAAAATGAAGGAATAAATATAGAAAAATTTACTAATTATAGTAATAATAAAAACGATGAAATAACAAAAAAATCAAAATATTTAGTTGAAGAATTTTATTCATATCAGGATGAATTTGTTTCAAATTACAGAAGTCAACAAGAAGAATATGATAAAGAAGAGGAAGAGGGTAATAAAAATAAAAAAAAATATGATGAAGCACAAGAAGAAGAAGAAGAAGAAGAAGAAGAAGATGAATAAATAAAAAATATATATATTATAAGAAAGATTAATTTAATGTTATAACTAAATAGTAAAATAGATGTTTTTGAAATGTTTTTTAAAGAATGGTCTTTATATGAAATATTTTTAAATATACTATTGATTATATTATTTTTTATAATAGCATCAATAATATATTGGGATACAATTAATAAAAAAATACATACTACATCACGATGTAAAAAACAAAAAGAATTTTATGACAAAAATAAAGGTATATATAATTTAAATGTTAAAAATAAATCAGGCGAGAATTTATTTAATATTAAATACGATTTTAATAATAAAGAACAAAATATCGAATGTTCTTGTAATAAAGGAAATTTTGGTTCCACATTTGAAAATATACCTTTAAAAAATTTAAAAACAAATGAAAATATATATAGCAAACCAATTTATTGTAATTGCGATAAAAAATATATTTATGATTATACAAATAGTATTTTAGAAGTTAACCCCGGTTTAATTAGATATATGCAAAATCAAAATAATTCGGATTTTTTTGATTATATAAATTATTCTTTAAGTAAATAAAAATATATTTAAAAAGATAACTTATTATATATAAATACCATGAAAGTTATTAAGAGAGATAATACCGTTGAAGATTTTGATATTAATAAAATTAATAATGTATTAGAACTTGCATTCAATAATTCAAATACAGTATGCAAAGATATTAATGAAATTTCAACAAATATTAATTCAGAAATATTAAGCGGTGATAAAGATATTGAAATTGAAAAAATACAAAATATTGTAGAAAAAAATTTAATGAAATATCAGTATTATGATACCGCTAAACATTATATTGAATATAGAAAATCTAGAAATGATAACAGATTAAAAGAAAGTTATATTAATAAAATAGAAGATAATGTTGAAACACCTTGGGGAATGCTTGGTTATATTACATATAAAAGAACATATGCGAGAATCAAAGAATCAAAAGATGATTTAGATAACAATATTAAAAATACAGAAGAATTTAGAGATAGTATTTTAAGAGTTTTAGATGCTTCGCAAAAACAATTAAAGGTTAATTTTAGTAATAATGAACTTAAAAAAGCATATTATTATTTAATGTCACTAAAATGTTCTGTTGCTGGTAGATTTTTATGGCAATTAGGTACAGATACAGTTAGTAAAATTGGTACAATGAGTTTACAAAATTGTGCTTTTGTAAAAATAGATGAACCAATTAAACCATTTTTATGGATTTTTGATGTACTAATGTTAGGTACGGGCGTTGGTTTTAATATTCAAAAAAAATACATTGAAAAATTACCGCCAATTTTAGATTGTGATATTAATGTTGTTCGCAAAGATACAAAAGATGCTGATTTTATTATTCCAGATTCAAGAGAAGGTTGGGTTTCTTTACTTGAAAAAATATTAGAGGCATATTTTTATAAGGGAAAATCATTTACTTATTCTACTATTTTAATTAGAACTGCTGGAAGTAAAATTAAAGGTTTTGGGGGAACTGCGTCTGGTCCTGAAGATTTAGTTAAAGGTATTAAGAATATTCAAAGTATTTTACAAAAAAACAAAGGTGCTAAACTAACAAGTGTTGACTGTTTAGATATTATTAATATTATTGCAACAATTGTTGTTGCTGGCAATGTTAGACGTTCAGCACTAGTAAGTTTGGGCGATTGTGATGATGTTGAATATATTAAAGCTAAAGATTGGAGTTCAGGTAATATTCCAAATTTGAGATGTATGTCAAATAATTCTGTGGTGTGTGATGATGTATCTAAATTACCAAATGAATTTTGGGAAACATATAATGGTAATAGTGAACCATATGGTTTAATTAATTTAGATTTATCAAGAAAAATTGGAAGAATTAAAGATGGAGATAAATACCCAGACCCAGATGTAGAAGGTTATAATCCTTGTTGTGAAATATCACTTAATAATTTTGAAACTTGTTGCTTATCCGAAATTTATTTATCTAATGTAACATCATATGAAGAATTAAAAGAAATTGCAACTGTTTTATATAGAATTTGTAAACATTCTCTTAGATTAAATTGTCATCATTTAGATACTCAAAATATTATTCATAAAAATAGTCGTATTGGTATCGGTATTACAGGATATATGCAATCAACTGAAGAACAAAAATCTTGGTTAGAACCATTATATGAATATATTAGAGAGTATGATATTGAATATTCTAAAAAGAATAATTTCCCAACATCTATTAAATTAACTACTGTAAAACCAAGTGGAACACTTTCCTTATTAGCAGGCGTAACTTCCGGTTGTCATCCAGCAATTTATAGATACTTTATTCGAAGAATTAGAATTGCTTCAACGAATGATTTAATTACATTATGTAAAAATAATGGTTATAAAGTAGAATATCAAAAGAATTTTGATGGAACAGATGATAAAAATACAATGGTTGTAGAATTTCCTTGTTGTTATCCCGAAGGTTCTAAATTGGCAAAAGATATGTCGGCGATCGAACAATTGGAGGTTGTTAAACATTTACAAAATGTTTGGAGTGATAATTCTGTATCTTGTACGATATATTACAGATTAAATGAATTAGATGAAATTAAACAATGGTTAAAAGATAATTATACAAATAATGTTAAAACTTGTTCGTTTTTATTACATAATGAACATGGTTTTGTACAAGCACCATTTGAAGAAATTACTAAAGAACAATATGATGAATTAATTAAAACAGTTGTTCCTATTACAAGTGGTAATATTTCAAATGAAGAATTACCAGATACAAGTGCGGAATGCGTAGGTGGTGGATGTCCAATTAGATAAATAAATTTTTTTTTTATTTTTATTGTAAAATTAATGAAAATAAAATAAATTATTCAATTAGAGTAATGTCTTTAAACACTAATGACGAAAGAATAAAACTCTCAGTTAAGAGTTCAAATTATGATATTGCAACAAAATTTGCTTCAACCGAAGATGATGTTTCTCTATTATTTGTTGCAAATAACTGTAATCTATATAACTGGAATAATTATACAACTGGTGCCGAAATTGGTGCAAAGTTAATTGATATAGATACAAATAATGAGCATCATGAAACATATATAACTACATATCATAATGGCGAACAAAAAATCGCACAATTTAATAACGATTTTATTAGTTTAAATAGAGATGTTTTACCCCTAGGAGATGGTATATATTCCATTGGTTCAAGTAGCAATACATGGAAAGATTTACATTTATCTGGAACATTACGAACGTGTAATTTAGAAGTTACAGGTAATAGAACAATAATAGATACAGATGTATATACAACAGAAAATTTGGAAATTATAAATAATGATAGTGATGGACCAGGTATTAAAATTGTTCAAAATAATTCAAATGCTATATTTGATAGTAGTAATAATGAAAATTTCTTTATTATTGATAAAGATGCAAAACTTGGTATAAATCGTATTCCTGGATTAAATTATCAGTTTGAATTATCTGGTAGTGCATTAATTGATGGTGATTTAAAAGTTACTGGAAAACAAACAGCTGATGGCGATTATAGTATTAATGGCAATTTAACAGTTAATAAAGACATTTATGTTAATAGAAACCAAGTTGTTGAAGGCAATTTAGTTGCCAATAGTGACTTTTATCTTAAAGGTCGACAAATTATAGAAGGTGATGTTGTTTTAAATAGTGACTTACAGGTTAATAAAAATGTTGAAGTTTCTAGCAATGTTTCTGTTTTAGGAGAGTTAGAAATTAAGGAAAACGCATTACTTAATAAAGACTTACAAGTAACAAGTAATTTAACAGTTGCAAATGATACTAGATTATTAAATAACACCTATATTTCTAAAGACCTTGAAGTATCCTGTAATGTAACTATTTCTCGAGATTTAGATGTTAAAAACAATGTAGTTATTGAAAAAGATTTACTTATACAAAGTAATGTAAGTATAAAAAACGATTTGAATATTGGTAATAATACGCAAATTAATAAAGATTTATATGTTGAAAGTAATGTGGAAATTAATAATGATTTACTTGTAAATAATAATGTTACTTTTAATAAATATTTATTAATTATTAGCAATGTTACTATAAATAGCGATTTATATGTTGATAATAATGCTAAAATAGCTAAAGATTTATTTGTAGAAAGTAATGTAACTATTGTTAGAGATTTACAAGTTGATAATAATGTTGTTTTTAATAAAGATTTATATATTGAAAGTAATGTTGATATTAATAATAACCTATTTGTAAATAATAATGCTTTAATTCGAAAAGATTTAGAAGTTTTATGCAATGTTGATATTAAACGTGATTTAAATGTTAATAATAATGTTAATATTTCTAAAGACTTAGATGTTAATAAAAATGTTTTTATTAATAAAGACTTAGAAGTTAATAGAAACGCCTATATTAATAAAGACTTGCAAGTTAATTCAAATCTCTATGTAGATGGTTACCAAATAGTAAATGGTGACTTAAAAGTTAATAATGATGCCGTATTTAGTAAAAATCTCTATCTTGAAGGA
>MDTA01157639.1_pt1 | contig 33283 bp, 40 predicted proteins | sample 811151 | NCBI WGS metagenome assembly MDTA01 (sample SAMN05326648, study PRJNA326480) | marine metagenome | isolation source: seawater | place: Indian Ocean: South | collected 2010
CATCAATTAACAATACACAATATGGATTTTTTTCTATTGATTCTGATAATTGACCGCCTTGATCAAATCCAACGTAACCAGGGGGTGAACCAATTAATTTTGATATAGTATGTTTTTCACTAAACTCAGACATATCAAACCTAATTAACTCTACTCCTAAAGTGATTGATAATTGTTTTGCTAGTTCTGTTTTTCCAACTCCTGTTGGTCCATTAAATAAATAATTTCCTATGGTTTTTTCAGCATCTCTTAAGCCAGATCTTGAAAGTTTGATTGAGGAACATAGCGCATTTACTGCATGGTCTTGCCCATAAATTAATCTCTTTAAGTTTTTGTCTAAATCTTTTAAATAATATCTATCATTTGAAGTAATACTTTTTTCAGGAATTTTAGTTATTTTTGCAACAATATTCTCAACATCATTTTGATCTAGTATTTCTTTTTTATCCTCTTTTACTTTTAAATTTTCAAATGCACCAAGCTCATCCAGAATATCTATTGATTTATCTGGAAGTCTTTTGTTTCCAATGTATTTAGCTGATAAATCCACTGATGCTTTTACAGCTTCATCACTATATTTTACTTGATGATACTCTTCATACTTGCCTCTTAATCCAAACATAATTTTATAAGCTTCTTCAACGGAAGGTTCGATAACGTCAATTTTTTGAAATCTTCTTTGCAATGCCCTGTCTTTCTCAAAATTTGACCGATATTCAGAAAAGGTTGTTGAGCCAACACACTTAATTTTACCAGATTGCAAAGCTGGTTTTAACATATTGGCGGCATCCATAGAATTTCCAGTGGTAGTTCCCGCTCCTACTAATGTATGAATTTCATCTATAAATAAAACATAATTTTCATTATTTTCTATTTCATTTATTATTGTTTTTAATCTTTCCTCAAAATCACCTCTGTATCTTGTTCCTGCTAATAAAGATCCCAAATCCAAAGAAAATATTGTAGAATTGATTAAAGAGTTGGGAACATTTTTGTTAACTATTCTTTTGGCCAATCCCTCTACTATTGCTGTTTTACCTACACCAGGATCACCTACTAATAATGGGTTATTTTTATTCCTCCTACATAATATTTGAGCCATACGATTAACTTCTTCTTCTCTACCAATTAAAGTATCTATATTATTATTAGATGCTTTAAGGTTTAGGTTAGTACAAAAATTATCAAGTGCTGTTTTCTCACTGACTTTTGATCCAGTTTTCTGTCCTTGTTCAAAATTTTCAGTGTAATTAAAATTTTCTATTTTAGTTATGCCGTGTGAAATAAAATTTACTACATCATATCTTGTAACTTCTTGTTCTTGTAGAAAATAAGTTGCATGACTTTCTCTCTCAGCAAAAAGAGACACCAAAATGTTTGCTCCAGTAACCTCAGATTTTCCAGAAGACTGGACGTGAACTATGGATCTCTGTATTACTCTTTGAAAACCCGCTGTAGGTTGAGGATCTGATAACTTTTCTGAGTTAACGATATTATCTAGTTCATTGTCAATATAATGCTCTAAATTTTCTCTTAACAATCCAATATCAACACTACAGGCTTTCATAACATTAACTGCATCTTCTTCATCCATTAAAGAAAACAACAAATGTTCAAGAGTAACGTATTGATGATTTTTTTCAGATGCTAAAGCAAAAGCATTAGAAATAGATTTTTCTAAAGATTTTGTAAAAGTTGCCATAACTATTTAATTATACATTTTAGTGGTTGATGATTTATACTTGAGTAATTATGGATCTGCTTTTGAATGGTTTTTGCAACATCAATTGGGTATAATCCACATACTGCAGATCCTTCATAGTGAACCTTAAGCATTAACGAGGATGCTTGTGAATTTGTTTTATTTAAAAACATTATTAAAATTTTAACAACAAAATCCATAGTTGTAAAATCATCGTTTAGTAAAATTAATTTATAAAATTTAGGCTGCTTATGTTTTTTACTTTCTTTAATTTTTTTAACTATATCAAGCTTTTTTATCATTTAATGATCTCCCAACAGAATAATAGGTAATATTTTTATTTGAAAAACTATTAGCTTGGTATAAATTCCTCATGTCAAAAATTTTCAATTTCTTTGATTTTACTTTACTAAAATTTAAAGATCTGAATTCATCCCACTCAGTATGAATAACAACTAAATCATTATTTATTAAAATTTCATCAGAATTTTTTTTATAATTTAAATTTTTCAACTCTTTTTTTTCACCTGTTGGGTCGTAATAAGAAATCTTTACACCTTTTTTTAAAAGTTTAGGAAATATTTTTAAACATTGAGTATCTCTCATATCATCAGTATTGGCCTTGAATGTTACTCCCAAAAAACCCACTTTTTTGTTCTTAGGATTTCCCAATATCTTAATAATTCTGTCTGCTAATAGCAATTTTCTCTTCTCATTACTTTTAATTACGGTTTTGACTACAGTCATATCCGTTTTAAATTTATCTCCAATTTTGATAAGAGCTTTAGTATCTTTTGGAAAACAAGATCCGCCGTAAGCAGGTCCTGCACGTAAAAACCTTGATCCAATTCTAGCATCTGTCCCAATTCCTAGAGCAATATCATCTACATTCGAGCCAACCACTTCACATAAATTTGCTATTTCATTTATAAACGTAATTTTAGTAGCCAAGAAAGCATTAGCTGCATACTTTATTAATTCTGAACTTCTTCTTGTGGTTGCAATAAATTTTGCACCTTTTTTTATTATTGGTTCGTAAAGTTTTTCAAGAACTAATTTTGTTTTTTTTAAGTTATTAGAACCGATTACAACTCTATCAGGATATCTAAAATCTCTAATAGCCTCTCCTTCTCTTAAAAACTCTGGATTAGAAACAACATCAAATTTAGAGATTGAATTATTTTTTTTAATTATTTTTTCAACCTCATCTCCAGTACAAACAGGTACAGTAGATTTAGTAATTATGATTTTATATTTATTAATGTTTCTAGAAATTATTTTAGCAACTGCGTAAACATTCTTTAAATCTGCTGAAACACCATCTTTGGCTGTTGGTGTTCCAACTGCAATAAATACTATGTCAGAATCTTTAATTGCTTTATTAATATCTGATGTAAAAAAAAGCCTTTTTGACTTATAGTTTCTAATAACAAGTTCATCTAAACCGGGTTCAAAAATTGGAATAATTCCTTTTTTTAAATTTTCAATTTTCTTTCTATCATTATCTACGCATATTACTTTGTTTCCGAAATCAGCAAAAAGTACCCCTGAAACTAAGCCAACATAACCTGTGCCAATAAAACAAATTTTCATTATTTATTTATTTCTACAAACGATTTTATATAACCATTGATTGTTCCACAGTCTAAATACTTCCCTTTGAACTTACAACCATAAAAGCTTTCGTTCAGTAACATTGCATTCATAGCATCAGTGATTTGAATTTCACCCAACTTCCCGCGTTTTTGTTTCCTTAAAAATTCAAAAATTGATTTGCTTAACAAATATCTGCCAATAATGGCATATCTTGAGGGAGCCTTGCCTATTGTTGGCTTTTCTATCATTTTATTAATTTTAAATTTTTTCTTATTCGAAAATCCTGCTACACCATAACGTCTAACTTCTTTTTTTGAAACTTTTTTTAAGGCTAGTACTGATGATTGATTTTTTTTGTTAATTGTGATTAATTCTTTTGAGCAGTTTTTACCTTTTATAATATCATCTGGCAAAAGCAGTAAAAAATATTTTGACTTAATATGCTTTTTAGCACACATGACTGCGTCGCCTAAGCCTCTTGGTTTATCTTGGTAAACAAATTTAATTCTACCAGATATACGATTTAAATAAATTAATTTTTTTAAAATATCAGGTTTGTTTTTTACAACTCTTTCTAAAATTTTATTTTTTTCAAAATATTTCTTTATTACATTTTTATTTTTTGAAATTACAAATATTACCTGTTTGACACCAGCGCTAAAACATTCATCTAATATATGTTCCAAAATTGACTTTGGCCCTAAAGGCCATAGCTCTTTTGGTAATGCTTTTGTTAAAGGAAGCATTCTTGTACCTAGTCCAGCAAGTGGTATAATTGCTTGTTTAACCATAAAAATTAAATTTTAAATGAGAATTATAAAAAAATCTAAAGAAATAAATTCTGTTTTCAACAGTATAAAAAAATCTGGTTTTGTTCCAACAATGGGCTCTTTGCATAAAGGTCATGAGTATTTAATAAAAAAATCATTAAAACAAAATCATGTCACTTTTGTGAGTATTTTTTTAAATCCTAAGCAATTCAATAATAAAAAAGATATGGAGAAATACCCAAAAAAACTAAGTGACGATATTAAAATCTGTAAAAAGAATAAAGTTGATTATTTATTCATACCCTCTTTTAAAGAAGTTTATTCTTGGAAAACAAAAAAAAGAAGGTTTCCAAAAATACGCAAAATTATGGAACATAAACATAGAAAAGGACATTTTATTGGTGTCATTAAAGTAATAGAAAAATTAATAGATATAATTCCTGCAAATAGATTGTATTTAGGAGAAAAGGACTTCCAACAACTTAAGATTATAGAGGATTATTTTAAAATAAATAAAATTAAAACCAAAATAGTTAAATGTAAAACGATAAGAAATAATAGTGGTTTAGCATTATCGTCCAGAAACAAGTTGCTTAGCAACAGTGATTTAAAAAAAGCAGCACATATTATAAATTTTATAAAAAAAATTAAATTTACGAATTGTTCAATTGCTCAAAAGAAAAAAAGTATAAAAAAATTTTTTAAAAATAATAAAATTTCTTTTGATTATATTGAATTTATTAATCAAAAAAAATTTAATATTTTAGAAAAATATTCTAGTAACATGAGGGTATTTGTTGCTTTTTATGTAAACAAAATAAGATTAATTGATAACATTTAAATACCTAAAACAAAGCTTGCCAAACCTAAGAAGGATAAAAATCCTATTACATCTGTAACTGTTGTTACAAAAACTGTTGATGCTATTGCGGGATCAATTTTGTATTTATATAATAAAATGGGGATAATTATTCCAGACAAACCAGCAAATACCATATTAATAATCATTGATAAACCTATCAATATAGCAAGTTTGAATTCATAAAACCAAATATAAACAAATGCAGCAGAAATTATTGAAAACAACAAACCATTTAAAAGACCAACAAAAAATTCTTTATTTATAATTTTAAACAAGTTGTCAGCTATTAATTCTTTGGTAGCCAGCAGTCTAACTGTCACTGCCAATGTTTGGGTCGCTGCATTTCCACCCATAGAAGCAACAATTGGCATCAATATTGCTAAAGCAACAACCTTTTCTATATTTCCATCAAATAATTCAATTACATGTGAAGCAATAACAGCAGTAAATAAATTTATTAACAACCAAATAAACCTTTTTTTTGTAATTTTAAATGCATTATCTGTAATTTCTTCATCTTGGACACCGGCTAATTTTAATCTATCTTCCTCTGCTTCCTCTTTTACTACAGTTAAAATATCGTCAGCAGTAATCATGCCTATTAAATTCTTGTTTCTGTCAATGACACCGGCTGACACTAAATTATATTGTTCGAACAAATTTCCAACTTCCTCTTTATCCATGTCGCCATTAATTAAAACCGATGTTTCATCCATAATTGTATTCATTTTAATATTTCTTGGGTTTCTTAAAACTCTAGATGATGGTACAGAGCCGATGAGTCTTCCTTCATTGTCTACAACAAAAATTTGCAAGAATTCTTTTGGTAAATCTTCATTTTCTCTGAGATAGTCTATTGTCTCACCCACTGTCCAGTTAGGTGAAACAGAACAATATTCAACTTGCATTAATCTTGCTGCAGAATCTTTTGGATAAATGTTTAAAACTTCTTCAATTAATTGCTTATCCTTGGAGGGTATCTTCTCATATACTTCAATCTTTTTTTCTTCATTTAAATTTGAGACTATTTGTAATGCATTATCTGACTCTAATTCATTAACTATCTTTACAACTATATTAGTAGGCAAATTATTTAATATATCTTTCTGAAGTGTATTATTTAGTTCAACTAGAATATCAGCTTTAAATTCAATTGTTTTTAATGAAAGTAAATCAAATCTTGATTTTTCAGGCAAATTTGACAAAACTTCTGCAGCATCAGATGGATGCAACTTAAGTAGAATAATGTTTATTTCATTTGCCCTTTTTTCATCAATTAGTGTTATTAAGTTATCAATATAATCTTTCGTAACTTCAAATGCCTTATTTTCTATAGTTTGTTTGTTTGACATAATCGTAAATTCTTTTAACAAATCTTTAGATGAAACTCGAAATAAAAATAAGCAATAAACCTGTAGAATATCAAGATGCTATTAAATTTCTTGAAGAACGTGTATTAAAAATACAAAATAAAGAGTCAGGTAACTTACTATGGATACTTGAACATCCAAATTTATATAGTGCTGGTACGTCAGCAAAAGAAACCGACTTATTGAAAAAAAATAAATTCCCAATTTATAAAACAAATAGAGGTGGAAAATGGACATTTCATGGTGAAGGTCAGAAAATAACATATTTTGCTTTAGATTTGACTTCAGAAAAAAATATCAAATATTTTATAAGAAATATTGAAATTTGGATCATCCAAGTTTTAAAAAATTATAATATCAAATCTTCAAATGATCCTAATAATATAGGAATTTGGGTTGAAAATAATAAAAATTTAGAAAAAATTGCAGCTATAGGTATCAGAGTAAAAAAATGGATTGCATTTCATGGCTTCTCACTAAATGTAAATGTAAACAAAAAAAATTATAATGGAATTATTCCATGCGGTATAAATAATAAAGGAATTGCAAATATGTCTGATTTTATTAATTTATCTAGTCTAGATAACATCAATGATGTTATAATTTCAGAGTTTAAAAAAATTTTTCCAAATATGTTTTAAAATTTTTTGGTATTTTTGCCTTATATTTTTTTACTTTATTTTTATATTCAAATTCAATTTCATAACTCAATAAACATAATGGATTTTTATTTCTATTATCCCCATATTTTACATCTCCAACTACAGGATGACCAATATCTGAAAACTGTTTTCTAATTTGATGCTTTCTTCCAGTTATTAAATCTATTTCTAAATAAGAAAAATTATTTCTTTTTGATATAACATCAAAGTAAAGTTTAGACACAACTTCTTTACCATTCAAACTATCTTTGCTATATAACTCTCCTTTATTTTTTCTAATTTTTCCATTTATGATAGTTAAATATTTTTTTTTTATTTCTCTTAGTTTAAACATCTCAGAAAATTTTTTTGCATAAAACCGATTTTTGGCAATTAGCATTAAACCAGTGGTTTCCTTATCTAATCTATGAACAATGTGATAATTTTTTGAATTAAGATTTAGAATATCTATTACATTTTTTTTTACTTTAGATCCATCTTGAGAAGCATAACCATAGGGCTTATTTAAAATACAATAGTCTTCACATTCAAAAATAAAACTTTTTTTCAGCTCGTCATAATCGCTCGTAGAAAAATTTTTTTTTTTTGATATAGTTTTTATTTTAAAGTCAATATAAATATCAACAATATCATTAATTTTCAGTCTAAATAAATTTTTAACTTTTTTATTATTTACAGTAATATTTTTTTTTCTAAAATTTTTTTCAAATAAAGACTGAGGAGTATTTGGGTATTGCTTTTTAAGGAACCGATCTACTCTGGAATCTTCAAAATCTTTATTTATAATAAAAGACTCTAGCGGTTTTTTCATGTTATAATTTTAACTATTTTGTAACCAATATAAAATAAAATCAAGCTCACAATAATTGATAAGAATAAATAAATAAAAAGATTTAAATAGTTGCCAGTTTTTAATAAATTAAAAACTTCATATGTAAAAGCTGAAAAAGTAGTAAAACCTCCTAAAAATCCAAAAACAATAAATGATCTTAATTCATTACTTAATAATTGTTTTTCGAAAAGAGAGGCTACGATACCAATTAAGAAAGATCCTATTAAATTTACAATAACTGTCCCTATAGGAAAATTAATAAAAGTTACTTTTGGTGTTACTTGGATTAAGATAAATCTAAACAGGCTTCCTATTGCTCCAAACAAAGCAACAAGAACTAAATTACTCATTATTTTTTATCTTTTTTTGCTTCGACTTTATCTTTTTCTTTATTATCAGTTTTTTTTTGTGAAGGACCAGAATCCTGACCTTTGGCATTGAAATCTTTATCAACTAATTCGATAAAAGCCTTGGGAGCATTATCTCCATATCTATAGCCTGATCTGATAACTCTTGAATAACCGCCATTTCTTTTTTCATACCTCTTTATTAGAGTTGTAGTAATTTTCTTTACGATATTTTGATCTTGCAACTTGGAGATCAGTATTCTTTTAGAAGACAAAGTGTTTCTCTTGCCTAATGTAATAATTTTATCAATGGCAACCTTTAACTCTTTTGCTTTGGGTAAAGTTGTTTCAATTTGCTCATGCTTTATTAACGCATTTAGCATGTTTTTAAATAAAGCCTTTCTGTGCTCAGAAGTCCTATTTAATTTTCTAGTTGCAAGTTTATGCCTCATAATTATTTATACTCATCCTCTAATTTTTTTGATAACTCTGCAATATTTTCTGGTGGCCAGTTAGGGATTTCTATGCCAAGATATAAGGACATTCCTGATAAAACCTCTTTGATTTCATTTAATGATTTTCGTCCAAAGTTCGGAGTTCTAAGCATTTCCCCTTCAGTTTTCTGAACCAAATCCCCAATGTAAATAATATTATCGTTTTTCAAACAATTCATAGACCTTACAGATAATTCAAGCTCATCAACTCGTCGTAGTAAATTTTTATTAAATTCAGGCTCAGATTTTGTTTGTTGTACAACTGCTTCCTTTGGTTCTTCAAAATTTATAAACATTCCGAGTTGATCTTGAAGAATTCGAGCAGCATAAGCTACGCAATCTTCTGCATCAACCGATCCATTTGTTTCCACTTCCATAGTTAATTTGTCATAATCTATTGACAAACCTTCTCTTGTTTCAGAGATGTTATAAGATACTCTTTTGACTGGACTATACACTGAGTCAACAGGTATTAATCCTAATGGCGAATCTTTTTCACGATTTTTTTCTGCAGGAACATAACCTTTCCCAGTATTCACCGTTAACTCCATATAAATTTTAGTATTATCATCAAGATTGCAAATAGCTTGTTCTGGATTTAATATTTCAATATCGGCACTATCGTTCAAATCTTTAGCTTTAATTTCTCCAGGTCCTTGACAATCTAAAATTAGTTTCTTTGGTCCAGGGTTTTTTAGTTTTAAAGATAACGCTTTAATATTTAAAACAATATCCGTAACATCTTCTCTTACTCCATTAATGGATGAAAACTCGTGAAGCACACCATCTATTTGGATAGCTGTTACAGCTGTTCCTTGAATTGAGGATAATAATATTCTTCTTAAAGCATTACCAAGGGTTAAGGCAAATCCTTTTTCTAAAGGCTCTACAGTAATTTTAGCATGGCTTTTATCATCACTTGTTTCAACATTCAATTTTGATGGCTTAACTAACTCTTTCCAATTTTTTTCTATCAAGTTCTCCTCCTTTTAATTTTTTTAAACCCTTCTTTTTTTTGGTGGTCTACATCCATTATGTGGTATTGGACTTGTATCTTTTATAGATATAATTTTAAATCCTTTGGCTTGTAGTGCACGCAAGGCAGTTTCTCTACCTGATCCCGGACCTTTGACTTCAACATCTAAGCTCTTTAATCCATATTCAGAGGCTTTCGCAGCAGCATCATCAGCAGCAACTTGCGCAGCATATGGAGTTGATTTTCTTGATCCTTTAAAACCTTTAGATCCAGATGATGACCAGGACAATACATTTCCATTTTTATCAGTTATTGAGATTATAGTATTGTTAAAAGTAGCATTCACATATGCTTTTCCAGAAGTAATAATTTTTTTTTCTTTTTTTTTACTTTTGAATTTTGTTTTTTTTTTTATTTCTTCTTTACTCATTATTTTTTTGCTAATGTTAACTTTTTACCAGCAATAGCAATAGCTTTTCCTTTTCTTGTTCTTGCATTTGAAGACGTTCTTTGTCCTCTAACTGGTAATTTTTTCCTATGTCTTGTTCCCCTGTAAGTCCCTAAATCTCTCAATCTTTTGATATTTAACGATATTTCTCTACGCAGATCACCCTCCACAGTATATTTAGCATCTATCAATTCTCTTATTTTCAATACTTCATCATCAGTCAAGCTATTAACTCTTTTGGACTTTTCTATTTTGAGTTCATCGCAAATTTTTTCAGCATAATGATCACCTATTCCGTATATGTATTGTAGCGCAACAAACACTTGTTTGTTAAGTGGAAGATTAATACCAGAGATACGTGCCATAATAGAATGCCTTATTTTAAAATCGCTGGATTATAGTAATCCAACTTCCAAAGTCAACTTTATAAGTCACTTAATATACTGTTAATTTGATTGGTTACCTCATTTATTGACTTCATTGCATCTATGTTTTTTACAACCCCCTTCATCTCATAAAATTTAAGTAGTGGGAAAGTAGATTCTTCGTATATCTTTAGTCTATTGCTTACCGTGCTCTGATTATCATCAGACCTTTTGACCAAATGTCTATTTATGCACTCTTTAGTGGTGCATTGAGAAGCATCTCCTGGAGGGTCGAAGAATTCATTAAAAGGTTTTTTGCATACTGAACAAGACACTCTACCAGAAATTCTTTTTACTAAAATCGAATTATCTACTTTTAAGTTTAAAACTAGTGAAATTATTTGATCATATTTTTTAAGCATTAAGTCCAGAGATTGAGCTTGATCTATATTTCTTGGAAATCCATCAAAAATTATGTTATTTTTAATTGATGGCTGCGATATTTTTTTTTCAATCAAATCATTGATAATATCGTCTGAAACTAATTTTCCTGAGTCCATTATCTTTTTAAGTTTTTTAGACAAATCTGAATCGCTTTTTAATTCATCTCTCAATAAATCACCAGTAGAGAGTTGATACATTTTTTTTTTTTCAACGAGAAAAGAAGACTGGGTACCCTTGCCAGCACCTGGTGGACCAAAAATTATTATATTCATCCAAAGCTTACCTACTAAATTTGGTTTTTTTTATTAATGACTCATATTGAACGCTCATTAACCTAGTCTGTATTTGAGTAATAGTATCCATACCCACAACAACAACAATTAGTAAAGCTGTTCCACCAAGATAAAAAGGTATTGGATAATTTGCGATTAAAAACTCAGGTAATAAACATATTAAAACTAAATAAGATGAACCAATTACTGTAAGTTTAGTTAAAAGATTTTCAATAAAAACTGCCGTTCGTTCTCCGGGTCTTATTCCTGGAACAAATCCACCGTATTTTTTTAAGTTATCAGCCGTCTCATTTGGATTAAAAACAATTGAAGTATAAAAGAATGAAAAAAATACGATTCCTGCTGCATAAAATATCATATACAGAGGCTTTCCTTGCCCTAGCATTGAAGTGATAGTTAATAAGATTGAACTATCAGAGGAAGAAGAAAAGTTAGATAAAGTAATTGGTAATAATAATAAAGCAGAGGCAAATATGGCTGGGATCACACCGGCTGTATTTACTTTAAGAGGCAAATATGAGGACTCACCTCCATACATCTTATTTCCTTGTTGTCTTTTGGGATATTGTATTAAAACTCTTCTTTGCGCTCTTTCAACAAAAACAATAAAATAAATCGCGAGTAATAAAATTAATAAAATCATTATAATAATACCACTTGATATCGCACCAGTTCTACCTAATTCAAAAGTTGAAGCCAAAGCACCAGGAATTTCTGCAACAATACCAGAAAAAATAATCAACGATATACCATTTCCAATACCTCTGGCTGTAATTTGCTCACCTAACCACATCAATAAAACAGTTCCGGTTAGTAAAGATATCGTAGTCACAAATCTAAAATAAAAACCAGGCTCTTGAACAATGCCCTGAGAGTTTTCAAGACTTACAGCAACACCATAACCCTGTATTAAAGCAAGAATAACAGTTCCATACCTTGTATATTGTGTTATCTTTTGTCTGCCGCTCTCACCTTGGTTTTTCAAGTTTTTAAAATATTCGGTCACTCCTGTTAATAGTTGGATAATGATAGAAGAAGATATATATGGCATTATACCTAGTGCAAAAATAGCCATTCTTTGTACTGCTCCACCCGCAAATACATTAAACATTCCAAGTAAACTTCTTTGATTACCCCCGACTATTTCTTTTAAAGATGTTGGATCAATCCCGGGTAAAGGAACATAAGTTCCAAAACGGTAAATTATCAAAATGAATAAAGTGTATAATATTCTTTTTTTTAAATCGTCTGCTTTTGAAAAAGCACCGAAGCCACTTTCTGTATTTTGAGCTAAACCTGACATTAAGAATTACTTGATTAACTCGATTTTACCGCCAGCTTTTTCTATTTTTTCTTGAGCGGACTTACTAAATTTATCAGCTAAAATATTTACTTTAATTTTTAAATCACCAGTTCCTAAAACTTTTACTTTTAGTTTTTTTAATTTTTTTGGTTTTAACAAAAATTTTCTCAAATCAATTGATTTTGATGAATCTATTTTTTTTGTTTCTATAAGTTTTGAAATATTGTGAAGATTGATTGCAACGTTTTTTTCTTTCTTATAGAGTGAGTTAAATCCTCTTTTAGGTAGTCTTCTATATAAAGGCATTTGGCCACCTTCGTAAGATTTAATTGCTACTCCTGATCTTGATTTTTGACCTTTTATACCACGACCAGAAGTTTTTCCTAATCCAGAACCTATACCTCGACCTACTCTTTTCTTAGGTTTATGATTTTTTATATTTATATTATTTAATTTAACCATGATTACCTTCTTGAAACTATATCCTTAATTTTTTTTCCTCTAATAAGTGATATTTCTTTTGGAGATTTTTGTTTAGTAAGTGCATCAAAAGAAGCTCTTACTAAATTATAAGGATTAGATGAACCAATTGATTTGCCTACAACGTCTTGAATACCTGACATTTCGCAAATTGCTCTAACAGGACCGCCGGCAATAATGCCTGTTCCAGCTGGTGCACTTCTCAGTAAAACTTTACCAGCACCATTTTTTCCTCTTACATCGTGATGTAAGGTTCTTCCTTCTCTTAATGCAATTTTTACTAGAGATTTTCTTGCCGCTTCAGAAGCTTTTTTAATAGCATCGGGTACCTGTTTGGCTTTTCCTTGACCAAAACCAACTTGTCCTTTTTGATTGCCTGTTATAACCAATGCAGCAAAGCCAAATCTTCTTCCACCTTTTACTACCTTAGTTATTCTATTTATTGCTACTAATTTCTCTTTAAATTCGCTAACCTGACTCATACTTTAAAATTTCAAGCCTCCCTTTTTTGCACTTTCAGCTAATTGTTTAACTCTTCCGTGATATTTATATTTACCTCTATCAAAATAAACTTCTTTACAGCCTTTTTTAATACATCTTTCTGCAATTAGACTTCCAACGTATTCAGACAATTCTTTTTTAGTTTTTTTTTCAACATTTTTTTCAATAGAAGATGCGCTTGCTAATGTAACTCTTTTATTATCATCAATTACCTGGGCATAAATATTTTTTGCAGATCTAAATACGGTAAGTCTAGGTCTACCTCTATTGACTTTTTTTACCTTAAATCTTACTCTGTTTTTTCTTTTTAAATCTTTCAAAATCATTATTTCTTTTTACCTTCTTTTTTTAATATAAATTGACCATCTGAAGTTATTCCTTTTTGTTTGTAAGGTTCAACAGGTTTATAAAATTTTATATCAGCTACAGTTTTGCCAACTAATTCTTTATCAACGCCAGTAATTTTTATTGTAGTTTGTTTGTCTACCTTAACAGAAATACCATCTGGTATATCGTACATGACATCGTGACTAAATCCTAATTGTAATTGTAACTGTTTACCTTTTAAATTTGCTCGAAAACCAACACCATTTAATTTTAAATTTTGCTCATAACCTTTTCCCACACCAATTACCGCATTATTTATTAAACTTCTTTGTAGACCCCATATAATTTTATTTTGTTTTTTAGGATCTTTTGGTACAACACTTATTTTTCCATCAGAATATGTTACATTGAGATATTCATGATTAATCACCAGTGATTTCTTTCCTTTTGGACCTTCAAAATCGATTTTATTATTTTCAATTTTAACCTTAACATCATGAGGTACTACAATATTTTTTTTTCCAATTTTCGACATTTTATTTAAGAAATATTACAAATTATTTCTCCTCCAACTTTTTTTTCTCTAGCCTCGTTATCAGTTAAAATTCCATGAGATGTAGAAATAATCGCAACACCTAAACCATTTTGAACACGTGGCAAACTATCAAAACGTGTATATATCCTTCTACCAGGCTTTGATACACGATATATTTCATTGATCACTGGGCTTCCATGAACATATTTAAGAGTAACTTTTAAATCTTCAAATGCACCATTTTTACTTTTGATTACGTCATACCCAGAGATAAAACCCTCTCTCTCCATAGCATCTAGTACGAATTTTTTAAACTTTGACGCTGGTATTAACACATTTAAGTGATTTCTTTGTTGTGCATTCCGAATTCTTGCAAACATATCACCAACTGGATCACTAATAGTCATTCTTTCTCCTTACCAACTTGATTTTGTCATGCCTGGAATTTTTCCCATGGAAGCTAGCTCTCTTAGAGCAATCCTAGACATTTTAAGTTTGCGGTAGTAACCATGAGGCCTACCTGTAATTTCGCATCGATTTCTTACCCTGTTTTTAGCAGAATTTTTAGGTAATTTTGCAAGCTTAAGCACTGCCTCGAATCTCTCATTCAGGTTTAGTTTTTTATCCATAACTATTTTTTTTAATTTTTTTCTTTTCGCTTCATACTTTTTAACTAATTTTACTCTTTTTTTATTTTTTTCAATTGCTGACATTTTAGCCATTAATTTGCTCCTTTCTTAATAAATGGAAAATTAAACTTATCCAATAAAGCTTTAGCTTGTGATTTGTTATTTGTTGAAGTTACCACTGTAATATCCATTCCTCTGACTTTCTCTACCTTATCGAAATTTACCTCAGGAAAGATAACATGTTCTTTAATTCCAAAACTATAATTTGCATTTTCGTCAAAACTTTTTGGATTAAGGCCTCTAAAATCCTTAATTCTTGGTAACGCTATATTTATTAATCTATCTAAAAAATAATACATATTATTTTTTCTTAGAGTTACCTTTAAACCCAAGGGAATATTTGCTCTCGTTTTAAAATTTGAAATAGCTTTTTTTGATTTTGTAATAACTGGTTTTTGACCTGTTATATTCCCAAGATCAGATTCGATAATTTTTAAAAGTTTATTATCATTTGCATCAAGGCCTAACCCCATATTTATGACTATTTTTTCAATTTTTGGTACTTGCATTGTATTTTTAACTCCCAGGATATTTTTTAGCTCTGGTAGAATTTGAGATTTATAAAAAGATTTTAATCTTGGTTCCATTTTTATTTTTTACCTTTTTTACCTTTTTTACCTTTTTTACTTTTTTTTGCTTTATTTTTTTTTGTATCTTTAGTTATTTTTTTTTCTTTTATTTTGTTTTCTATAATTTTTTTTTCATTAGACTTTTTTGTATCTACTTTTTTTGTTATTTTACTATCTATCTTACCTTCAACAACTTTCAAGTTGGATAAATGAACTGGCTTTTCTATATTTATTATTCCACCCTTTTGTTCCTTGGAAGGCTTTTGGTGTTTTTTTTTAACATTTATCCCTTTAACTAAAGCACAATAATCATTTGGAAACAATTTTATAATTTCTCCAGTTTTACCTTTATCAGCGCCGACTATCAGTGTAACTGTTTGACCTTTTTTTAATTTAGTTTTCATTAAAGCACCTCTGGAGCTAGCGATATAATTTTCATATGTTTTTTATCTCTTAACTCTCTAGTAACTGGACCAAATATTCTTGTTCCAATTGGTTCGCCATTAGCTGCTATCAAAACAGCAGCATTTTTATCAAATTTTATAGATGAACCATCATTTCTCTGGATTTGTTTTTTTGTTCTGACAATAACAGCCTTATGCACATCACCTTTCTTGACTTTCCCTTTTGGCATAGCATCTTTTATGCTCACAACCACAATGTCTCCAACGCCAGCATATCTTCTTTTAGAACCACCAAGAACTTTAATGCATTCTATTCTTTTTGCTCCAGTATTATCTGCAACTTCCATTTCTGTCTGAACTTGAATCATATTAATTCTCTAAAACTTTCCATTTTTTTAATTTTGAAATTGGTTTGCTTTCAATTATTCTTATATTATCACCAATCTTAAAATCCCCACTTTCATAGTGAGCGTGATACTTTTTTGATCTTTTTAAAACTTTTTTAAGCACAGGGTGCCTGAATTTTCTTTCAACTTTAATCACTACTGTATTCTGATTTTTAGAACTTACTATTTTTCCTGTTAAAATTCTCTTGGTCATTAATTATCTTTCTTTTTTTGATTTAAAAAAGTTAATATTTTAGCAATTGATCTTCTTACAATTTTTACCCTTGCTGTATTTTGTATTTGTGAATTAACTTTTTGGAATCTTAAATTATACTTTTCTTTTTTAAAATTCGTTAACTCTTTTTCAAGTTGTGTTACAGTTAATTTTTTAATTTCAGAGGTTTTCATTTTAAATATTCAAATTCCTCTTAACTATTTTTGTTTTAATTGGTAATTTAGCAGCTGCTCTATCAAAAGACTGTTTAGCGACAGTGTCGTTAACCCCATCAATTTCAAAAATAATACGTCCTGGTTTCACCCTGTATACCCAAAACTCAGGAGAACCTTTTCCTTTACCCATTCTCACTTCAATTGGTTTTTTTGAAACTGGAATATTTGGAAAAATTCGCAACCAAACTCTACCTTTTCTTTGCATGTGTCTAGTTAAAGCGACTCTTGCAGCTTCTATTTGCCTTGAAGTAACTCTTTCTGGCTCTAAAGCCTGTAATCCATGTGAACCAAAATTCAGAGAGGCACCTCTGGTTGCCTTACCTTTAATTCTTCCCTTATGAGCCTTTCTAAACTTTGTTCTAGCAGGTTGTAACATTAGCTTATTTCCTCTTTTTTTTCAGCTTCAATTTTTTTTTGCAGGTCTTTTTGAAACACTACTCCTTTATAAATCCAAACTTTTACCCCTATTATTCCATATGTCGTCGATGCTTCGGCTTCAGCATAATCAACATCCGCTCTTAAAGTGTGCAGAGGTATACTGCCCTCTCTCAACCACTCAGTTCGAGCAATTTCATTACCGCCTAATCTTCCACTTACTGTTACCTTTATACCTTTTGCCCCAAGTCTTAAAGCTGAAGACATTGCTCTTTTCATAGCTTTTCTATACGCAACTCTTTTTTCTAATTGTTGAGCAATATTTTCAGCAACTAAAAATGAATCAAGCTCTGGTTTTCTAATTTCTTTAATGTTTACGCTTACTTCATCGTTTGTAATTTTAGAAATATTTTGCTTTATTTTCTCTATATCTGATCCTTTTTTACCAATTACAAAACCTGGTCTAGAAGTGTAAATCGTTACTACACATTTTTTTGAAGGTCTTTCAATTAAAATTTTTGAAACACCTGAATTTTTAATTGTTTTATTGACATATTTTCTAATTTTAAAATCTTCAATTAAATAAGTTCCATAATGTTGTTTTTTTGCAAACCAGACAGAATCCCATGTTCTATTTATTTTTAATCTAATTCCAATTGGATTAACTTTTTGTCCCATTTTTTACGCTTCCTTATTACTAGTTTGTTTTTTTTCACTCACAATAATTGTTAAATTAGCAAAAGGTTTTTTTATTTCACCTGCTCTACCTCGAGCTCTTGGCCTATATCTTTTCATAACAATGCCTTTTCCGACATACGCTTCTTTAATAAAAAGGTTATCGATATCTAATTGATTATTGTTTTCAGCATTTGAAACGGCTGATTTTATTGTTTTAGAAATTTCCTTTGAAATTCTCTTTTCTGAAAACTGTAAATCTCTCAGAGCTATATCAGCCTTTTTACCTCTAATAGATCTTAAAATTTCATTAATTTTTCTTGGGCTAGATCTTAGATTTTTATATGTGGCTTTTACACTCGATAAATCTTTTGTTAAATTTTTAGATTTTTTTACCATCTATTTTGTATCCTTTTTTGCTGGCGCAGATGTAGAAGCAGCACTTGCTTTTTTATCTGCTGGGGTATGACCTACAAATTGTCTTGTGGGCACAAACTCACCTAATTTGTGACCAACCATTTCATCAGAAATAGTAATCGGAATAAATTTTTTTCCATTGTGTATCTCAAATTTTAAACCTACAAACTCCGGTACAATTGTAGAGCCTCTTGACCATGTTTTGATTGGTCTCTTTAATGCTTCTCCACCTTTTTCTACTTTTTTAAGAAGACTAGGATGTACAAAAGGTCCTTTCCAAACTGATCTTGCCATGATTTATTTCCTCTTCTTCTTTCTAGAAATAATAAATTGATCGGTTCTTTTATTATTTCTTGTTTTTAAACCTCTAGTCCCCTGACCCCAAGGGGTAACAGGGTTTCTTCCTCCAGATGTTTTTCCTTCACCTCCGCCATGTGGATGATCTACTGGATTCATTACTACTCCTCTAACTGTTGGTCTTTTACCTAACCATCTATTCCTTCCTGCTTTACCAATTTTTTGGTTTTTATTATCAACATTAGATACCTGACCAATTGTGGCTCTACATTTAGACAAAACTTTTCGAGTTTCACCTGATCCTAATTTTATTAAAGTGTAGTCATTATCTTGACCCATGACCGTAGCTGAAGATCCAGCTGATCTGGCAAGAATTCCACCCTTACCTGGTGTTAGTTCAATATTATGTATAATTGATCCTGCGGGAATATTTTTTAACAACAAGGCAAATCCATTTTGAATTTCACTTTTATTACTCGATAACACCTTGTCACCCTTTTTTAAACCTTCAACACCAAGTATATAACTTAATGTTTTGTCCTCATACTCAATTAGCATTATATTTGCACTTCTGTAAGGATCGTACTCAAATCTTTTAATTTCAGCCTTAAGATCTAGTTTTGATCTTTTAAAATCAATTAGCCTATATTTTTTTTTATGACCCATCATTTTGTGTCTAGTTGTTATTCGTCCCTGGTTGTTTCTACCAACAGACCTTTTTTTAAATTTTGTAAGGCTTTTTTCTGGCTTGCCTTTCCATAAATCGCTTCTATCTACTAAAATAGTAGACCTTCTTGATTTTGTATAAGGTTTAAAGTTTTTTAAAGCCATTTTTAAACTCCTGAAGTCATATCAATGGTTTGACCCTCTTTTAATGTTACAATTGCTTTTTTATATCCAGTTTTTTTACCTAATTTACCTCTCACAACTTTAATTTTAGGTTTAGATAAAATTGTATTTATTTTGATAACTTCGACTTTGTATAGTTTTTCAATACTTTTTTTAATAGCAAATTTCGTAGCTTTTTTTGATACTTTAAAAGTCAATTTATTTAAAGCGTTAAGATTTGTCGATTTCTCAGTTACAACTGGTGACAAAATAACATCGTAGGCAATATTATTATCTTTCATTATTTTACCAATCTCTCTTCAATTGCTTTAAAAGACTCTTTTGTGAAAAGTATCTTTTCATATTTGAGTAAGTCATAAACATTTGTTCCGACATCCTCTATTTTTTTAGAATTTGGAATATTTTTTATACTCCTAACAAATTCTTTTGTTGCATTTTTGTGGTGGATAAATAATGCACTTTTTGACTTAATATTTTTTAAAAAGTTTTTAAAATGTTTTGTTTTTAAAGATGTTGTTTTTGGCTCTGTAAAAATTACTAATTGTTTTTGACTAGCTTTTGCAGATAAAGCGTGAACCAAACCAAGTTTTCTAACTTTTTTATTAAGTTTTCTTACCCTAGTTCCTCCTTTGTGTCTTGGTCCATGAGCAATTCCTCCTCCTACAAATATTGGTGCCGTTATATTACCGTGTCTTGCACCACCAGAACCTTTTTGCTGGACTATTTTTCTTCTAGAGCCCTTCACCTCACCTCTACTTTTTGTATGACCTTTTTTTTTAAAATTTCTGTTCTGTTGCCAGTCAACAACTTGTTGAATAATATCTTTTCTAGGTTTAACTTTAAAGACCTTATCAGAACATTCTATTGTCCCTATACTTTTTCCGTCAATACTTATTTCTTCAATTTTCATTATTTTTTTACATCTACCGGGGTTGACTTTTCAGCCTTCGGCGCCTCTTCTTCTTTGATTTTTTTCTTTTTTTCTTTTTTAACTGACTTCATTTCAGCTAGGGATACTTTATATTTTTCAACTCTTTCATTAATTGTGGACTTGTTTTTATTTTTTACTGCTTCTTTAATTTCTACATAAGTATTCTTACTACCTGGAACTGCACCTTTGAGATAAAGTAAGTTATTTTCTAAATCTGCTTCAACTACCTCAAGACCTAACGTTGTTCTATATTTTGCCCCCATGTGACCAGCCATTTTTTTTCCTTTGAATACTTTACCTGGATCTTGACATTGTCCTGTAGAACCATGCGCTCTATGAGATATCGAAACACCATGCGAGGCTCTCATACCGCTAAAATTGTGTCTTTTCATAGAACCTGCAAAACCTTTTCCTATCGTTTTAGCTCTTACATCAACATATTTTTTATCTTTTAAAACTTCTAAGTTAATTTCCGCGCCAGGTTTATAATTTTGTACATCTGTTGCCCTAAACTCTTTTAATATTTTTTTTGGCTCTTGTGATTTTTTAGAGTAAAAACCTTTCATTTGTTTTGTGATTTTCGAATTTTTGATATGGCCATAACCAACCAAAATAGCAGAATAACCTCTTTTTTCTTTATTAATGACATCTACAACTTTTGCCTTTTCAATCTTTAATATTGTCACTGGTAGAGACTCTCCATTTTCAAAAAATCTTTGAGTCATACCAAGTTTCTTTCCAATTAAACCAATGCTCATTTTTATATTTTTATCTCCACATCTACACCCGCGGCTAAATCCAATTTCATTAGTGCTTCAATAGTAGCTGGGGTTGGTTCCATAATGTCAATTAATCTTTTATGTGTTCTTGTTTCAAACTGCTCTCTACTTTTTTTATCAATATGTGGTGAACGTAATACTGTATATATTTCTTTTTTGGTAGGAAGAGGTATAGGGCCTTTGATTTGTGCTCCTGTTCTTTTTGCAGTATTAACAATTTCCTCAGTTGATTGATCTAATATCTTGTGGTCGTATGCCTGCAACCTAATTCGAATATGTTGTTGGTCCATTTGATTATCCTGCTAATTTCTTTGTTACTTCGTCTTGTACATTTTGAGGTACTTTTTCATAATGTGAAAACTGCATAGTATATTGCGCTCTTCCTTGTGACATTGATCTTAAATTGTTTACATATCCAAACATGTTTGCCAAAGGAACATTGGCATTTATTACAGTTGCGTTACCTCTTTTATCTGTTGAGCCGACTTGACCCCTTCTACTATTTAAGTCTCCGATTACATCTCCCATATAATCTTCTGGGGTAACAACTTCAACTTTCATAATTGGCTCTAAAAGTTTTAACCCACCTTTCTGACAGGCCTCTTTGAAGCAAGCTCTTGCCGCAATCTCAAAAGCCAAAACACTAGAGTCAACATCGTGGTGTAAACCATCAATAATTTGAACTTTATAATCAATAACTGGAAAACCAGCTAAAATACCAGAGTCTGCAACTCCTTGAATACCTTTCTCAACACCTGGAATAAATTCTTTTGGTATTGCACCACCTTTGATTAAACTTTCAACTTCCCTGCCTTTACCTGGTTCTTGTGGTTCTACAGTTATTTTTACTCTTGCGAATTGACCAGAGCCACCAGATTGTTTTTTATGTGTATAATCAACCTCTGCAGACCTTTCAATTGTTTCTCGATACGCTACTTGAGGTGCTCCAATATTTGCATCGACTTTAAATTCTCGTTTCATCCGATCAACAATAATGTCTAAATGTAATTCACCCATACCTTTGATAATAGTTTGGCCTGACTCCGTATCAGATGTAACTCTGAATGATGGATCCTCTTTAGCTAATCTTTGCAAAGCTTCCCCCATTTTTTCTTGGTCACCTTTAGTTTTAGGTTCGACCGCAATTTCAATTACAGGATCAGGAAACTCCATTGGCTCAAGCACAACTGGATTATTTTTTACACATAATGTATGGCCAGTGATTGTATATTTTAACCCTGCTAATGCCACAATATCCCCAGTGCTAGCCTCTTTGATATCTTCTCTATCATTTGCATGCATTAAAAGCATTCTTCCAATTCTTTCTTCTTTATCAGATGTAGAATTTAAAACTCCTGTACCAGAAACTAACTTTCCTGAATAAATTCTTATAAAAGTGATTGTTCCAACAAATGGATCATTTGCAACTTTAAAGGCTAATGCTGAGAATGGTTCATTATCATCGAATTTTCTTACTACCTCTTCATCCGTACCAGGTATTATTCCTTTAATCTCATTTAGATCTAGCGGACTAGGGAGAAAATCTACTACTGCATCTAATAAAGGTTGAACACCTTTATTTTTGAAAGCTGAGCCAGTTAATACTGGTACAAAACTAAAATTTAATGTTCCTTTTCGAATACATTTTTTTAAGTCATTTTCGCTAATTTCTTTTCCATCTAAATAAGCTTCCATCAACTTTTCATCCTGTTCGACTGCTGTTTCAACTAGTTCCTGTCTGTATTTTTGAGCTTTTTCTTTTAAATCTGTTGGAATTTCAACTTCATTGAATTTAGCTCCTAAATCCTCAGCTTCCCAAACAAGACCTTTCATTCTCACTAGATCGACTACACCCTGAAGCTCTGCTTCAGCTCCTATTGGAATTTGAAGAACTAAAGGTGTTGCTCCAAGCCTTTCTTTTATCATATCGACACAACGATAAAAATCTGCTCCGGTTCTGTCAAGTTTGTTAACAAAACACATTCTTGGCACTTTATATTTATCAGCCTGCCTCCAGACAGTTTCAGATTGAGGTTCGACACCTGCAACACCATCAAATACTGCTACTGCACCATCTAAAACTTTTAACGATCTTTCAACTTCAATTGTAAAGTCTACGTGTCCCGGAGTGTCTATGATATTAATTCTATGGTCTTTCCAAAAACAAGTTGTAGCAGCTGAAGTAATTGTTATTCCTCTCTCTTGTTCTTGTTCCATCCAGTCCATTGTTGCTGCTCCATCATGGACTTCGCCAATCTTGTGAGATTTACCAGTGTAATATAAAACTCTTTCAGTAGTAGTTGTTTTACCAGCATCAATGTGTGCCATAATGCCGATGTTTCTATATTTATCTTTTGTGTAAACTTTAGTCATATTTTCTACCACCTAAAATGTGCAAATGCTTTATTGGACTCTGCCATCTTATGAGTATCCTCTCTTTTCTTAATTGCGGAACCTTTATTTGTTGAAGCGTCAATAAATTCTTTCATTAATCTCTCTTGCATAGTTTTATCACCTCTTTTTTTCGCAGCGTCTAATAACCACCTAATCGCTAATGCCTGACCTCTTTCAGATTTGACTTCAACAGGAACTTGATAAGTTGCTCCACCAACTCTTCTTGATTTAACTTCTAAGTTTGGCTTTACATTTTTAATTGCTTCATTAAAGACTTTTACAGGATCTTCTTTTGCTTTATCCTTGATCAAGCTAAATGAATTATAAAATATTTTTTCTGCCGTAGTTTTTTTTCCACCTATCATTAGAGCATTTATAAATTTAGAAACAGATTTTAATCCATAAATAGGATCATCATTTATCTGTCTTTTTGCTTGTCTACGTCTTCTTGACATTACTTAGGCCTCTTTGCTCCGTATTTTGATCTTTGCTGTTTTCTATTTGCTACTCCCTGTGTATCCAGTAAACCTCTAACAACATGATATCTCACACCAGGTAAATCTTTTACCCTACCTCCTCTTATCATAACAACAGAGTGCTCTTGAAGGTTATGACCCTCTCCGGGTATATAAGCTGTGACTTCAAATCCATTTGATAATCTTACACGAGCAACTTTTCTTAAGGCTGAATTTGGCTTCTTAGGCGTTGTTGTATAAACTCTGGTACAAACTCCTCTTTTAAGAGCGCAGGCTTGTAGAGCAGGAACTTTATTCCTAACAATTTGTTTTATACGTTTTTTTTTCAATAACTGGTTTATTGTTGGCATATAATTTATCTTTTTAAGGAAACAATTAGGTAAGCAGTTGGTAGTAGTTTAAAGCCAACGTTAGCTTTACGTGCTACCTTAAAAAGTGCGCTATTAATACTGATTATTTCAAGAAGGTCAATATTTCCGTGGATATATTCACTATGAAAATAGAGGATTTTTAGTCATTATTTAGCATCTGCCGGCTGTTCTTTAGGCTCTGTACTGATAGTTTCTGATGCTAACTTATTTTGAAGCTCTAAATCTTTATCTTTAGCAATTTTATTGTATTTTTGTCTACTTTTACCACTACCTGCAGGTATTAATCTTCCGACTATAACATTTTCTTTTAGACCCATCAAATCATCAGCTTTACCTTTAAGAGAAGCGTCAGTTAATACTCTGGTTGTCTCTTGAAATGATGCAGCTGAGATAAATGATTTTGTTTGTAAAGAAGCTTTTGTGATCCCAAGCATAACAGGATCAAATTCTATTTCTTTCTTTCCTTCCGACTTTAACTTTTCATTTATTATTTTGGCATCAATTTTATCTACTACTTCTCCTACCAACATTCCGCTATCACCTGGGTTTTTAACCTCTAATTTTCTTAGCATTTGTCTTAGAATAACTTCGATGTGCTTATCGTTAATAACAACACCCTGTAAACGATAAACATCTTGAACCTCATTGACAAAATAGTCTGTTAAAGCTTCAACCCCAAGAATTCTTAAAATATCATGTGGCGCTGGACTGCCGTCTAATAAATATTCACCTCTAGAAATTTTTTCACCTGGATTATAATTAATTTGTTTTCCTTTTGGAATTAGATAATTAGACTCAGTACCATCTTTACCTTTAATAGTAATTTTCTGCTTACCTCTTATCTCTTTACCAAATATTATTTCTCCATCATTCTCGGCAATAATTGCTCCGTCCTTGGGTTTTCTTGCTTCAAATAATTCTGCAACTCTCGGTAAGCCACCTGTTATATCTTTTGTTTTGGATGTTGCCTTAGGTAACCTTGCTAGTACGTCACCAGCGTTTACCTTGTCTCCATCTGCTACAGATAAAATTGTTTCAGGTGATAAATAATATCTCGCTTCATTGCCGTCAGCCTTTATAACAACTTTATCCTTGCTATCTCTTAGTGTTACCCTTGGTTTTAAATCTAAATTTTTTGATTGTGATCTCCAATCTAAAACAATTTTTGATGAAATACCTGTAGCTTCATCTGTTTTATCGGCAATTGATACTGCATCGACTAAATCAACATAATTTGCAATTCCTGAAGTTTCTGCAATTACAGGTACGGTGTAAGGGTCCCAGTCACAAATTTTTTGACCTTTTTTTATATGATCCTCAGGTTTTGCATATAGCTTTGAACCATAAGGGACTTTAAATGACGCGATAATCACATTATCTTTTTCAAGTGTTAACTCAATATTTCTTCCCATGATAATTAGATTTTTGCTAGAATCTTCAACTAAATTTTTGTTTGAAATTTTTAATACACCTGAATCTGGTGCTGTGATAGATGAATCATCTTTAATTTGAGCAGTACCACCGACATGAAAGGTTCTCATTGTTAATTGTGTTCCTGGCTCGCCAATAGATTGTGCAGCAATCATCCCTACGCATTCACCAATTGATACGGAAATACCTCTTGCTAAATCTCTACCGTAGCACTTGGAACAAACACCTTGATTGCTTTCACAAGTCATCACTGAGTAAACATTGCAAGATTTGACACCTGCAGCTTCAATATCTTCACATTTAAATTCATCAATCATTTCGTTTTTTTTAACAATAACTTCGCCTGTTAATGCATTTTTAATATCCTCTGCAGCATTTCTTCCCAACGCTCGTTCAGATAAACTAACTACAACATTCCCACCCTCAATTATCTCTGAAATGGTTATTGATTTTTTTGATCCACAATCTTTCATAGTAATAATCACATCCTGAGACACATCGCACAGTCTTCTGGTTAAATACCCAGAGTTTGCTGTTTTCAAAGCAGTATCTGCAAGACCTTTTCTTGCACCGTGCGTTGAAGTAAAATATTCTAATATAGTCAATCCTTCTTTAAAATTTGAAATGATTGGAGTTTCAATTATTTCTCCTGATGGTTTCGCCATTAGTCCTCTCATGCCAGCTAATTGTTTCATCTGAGCCGGGGAACCTCGTGCACCAGAGTCAGCCATCATAAAAACTGAATTAGATTTTACTCTTCCTTCTTTATCTTTTTGTGGACTAGATATGATATCCATCATCTCGGAAGCGATTTTATCTGTACATTTAGACCATTGATCAATTACTTTATTGTATTTTTCACCTCTGGTAATCAAGCCTTCTGCATATTGGTTTTCATACTCCTCTACCATTTTTTTAGCATCACCAATAATTTTTTCTTTACTTTCAGGAATTATTAAATCATCTTTACCGAATGAGATACCGGCTTTAAATGCATTTTTGAAACCTAATGCCATTATTTTATCGCAGAAAATTACTGTTTCTTTTTGACCACAAAATCTAAATACTACATCTATTACTTCAGAGATCTGTTTTTTTGCCAAAACTCTGTTTACTAAATCGAATTTAATATTTTTATTTTTTGGAAGAATATTTGCTAATAAAAATCTACCAGCGGTACTAATATATTTTAAAAAAACCTGGTTACCTTTTTCATCTTTAGTTTCAAATCTTGATACAATTTTTGTATGAATATTTATATTATTATTTTCTAACGCTAAAGTTATCTGATCGTTGTTTAAAAAATAGCCTTTTGGTTTATCTTCATTTGACTCGATCGGTTCTTGAGACAAATAGTAAATACCTAAAACCATATCTTGAGATGGAACTATTATCGGTTTACCATTTGCAGGATGTAAAATATTATTTGTAGACATCATCAAAACTCTTGCCTCTAATTGAGCTTCAATACTTAAAGGAACGTGAACAGCCATTTGATCACCGTCGAAGTCAGCATTAAATGCTGCGCAAACTAGCGGATGAAGTTGAATTGCTTTTCCTTCTGTTAAAATAGGTTCAAATGCCTGGACACCTAATCTATGAAGCGTTGGCGCTCTGTTTAATAATACTGGATGTTGCCTGATAACGTGATCTAAAATATCCCATACTTCCTGCTTTTCTTTTTCAACAATTTTTTTAGCTTGTTTTATAGTTGTTGCATAGCCTAATTTATCTAATCGAGCATAAACAAATGGTTTAAATAATTCTAAAGCCATTTTTTTTGGCAGACCACATTGATGTAATTTTAACTCTGGCCCAGCAACAATTACAGATCGTCCAGAGTAATCAACACGTTTACCTAATAAATTTTGTCTAAATCTTCCCTGCTTACCCTTGAGCATTTCTGCAAGAGATTTTAAAGGTCTTTTTCCCGTACCAGTAATAACTCTGCCTCTGCGACCATTATCAAATAAAGCATCTACGGATTCTTGTAACATTCTTTTTTCATTTCTAACGATAATATCTGGGGCTCTTAAATCCATCAATCTTCCTAGTCTATTGTTCCGATTTATAACCCTTCGGTACAAATCGTTTAGATCAGATGTTGCAAATCTTCCCCCATCAAGAGGCACCAGAGGTCTTAACTCTGGAGGAATAACGGGAAGAGTAGTTAGCACCATCCATTCAGGCTTATTTCCAGATAAAGCGAAGGACTCCAATAACTTTAATCTTTTAATAGTTTTTTCTAAAACAACTTTGGAATTAATTGACTTAATATCTTCACGAAGCTTATCTCTCTCTACTTCAACATCTATGTTTGTTAAACACTCTCTAATCGCTGCAGCTCCAATACCTGCTGAAAATTGATCCTCACCATACTCATCTTGTGCTTTTAAAAATTCATCTTCACTAATTATTTGATTTTTCTGTAATTTTGTTAAACCTGGCTCAATAACAATAAAATTTTCATAGTATAATACTTTCTCTAGATCTTTGAGTTTTAAATCTAATGCCAATGCGATTCTGCTTGGTAAAGATTTTAAAAACCATATATGTGAAACAGGTGTTGAAAGCTCAATATGACCCATTCTTTCTCGTCTGACATTAGACTTGGTAATCTCAGTTCCGCATTTCTCACAAATAATACCCCTAAATTTCATGCCCTTATATTTTCCACATAAGCATTCATAATCTTTTACTGGGCCAAAAATTCTCGCACAGAATAATCCATCTTTTTCAGGTTTGAATGTTCTATAATTAATAGTTTCAGGCTTTTTTATCTCACCAAAAGACCATGATTTGATTTTTTCTGGACTAGCTAAGGAAATTTTAATTTTAGAAAAGTCTTGTTTATTAACTTTTTTTGAAAATAAATTTGTTAATTCTTTACTCATTAATTTAACTCCAAATTTAGACCTAATGATCTAATTTCTTTAACAAGAACGTTAAAAGATTCAGGGATACCGGACTCAAAATCATCATCGCCTTTTACGATTGTCTCATACACCTTGGTACGTCCTGCAACATCATCAGATTTTACAGTAAGGATTTCTTGTAATGTATAAGCGGCTCCATAAGCCTCGAGTGCCCAAACTTCCATTTCGCCAAATCTTTGTCCTCCAAATTGTGCTTTTCCACCGAGTGGTTGCTGCGTAACCAAACTGTATGGACCGGTTGATCTAGCATGAATTTTATCATCTACCATATGGTATAGTTTTAACATATAGATTATGCCAACTGTGATGTCTCTATCAAATTTTTCACCTGTTCTTCCATCGTAAAGTTTGGTTTGTCCACTTTCTGGAAGGTCGGCAAATTTCAACATATTTGTAACATCTTCAACATTAGCACCATCAAAAACTGGTGTAGCAATAGGTACGCCTTTTGATAAATTTTGAAGCAAATCTCTTGTCTCATCCTCTTTTAATTGCTTTATCTCTTTTTCAATTTCATCTTTATTGTATATTTTTCCAAGTGCTACTTTTACCTGCTCCAATGTTTTTTGTTGAGACAAATAATCATTGCATATCCTGTTTACCTTTTCTCCCAGCTCTGAACATGCCCATCCTAAATGAGTTTCTAAAATTTGCCCTACATTCATTCTACTAGGTACTCCAAGGGGATTTAGGCAAACATCTACAGGTTTTCCGTTTTCCATATAAGGCATATCTTCTACAGGCACAATTCTACTGATCACACCCTTATTACCATGTCTTCCTGCCATTTTGTCACCTGGTTGTAGCTTTCTTTTCATTGCGACAAATACTTTTACCATTTTCATAACTCCTGGTAACAATTCATCACCTCTTTCTATTTTATCTACTTTGTCTTCAAACCTGGTCTGAATATCTTTTTTTGCCTTGTAATATTGCTCTTTTAAAGATGATAAATCTTCATTCGATTTTTTTTCATTTAATTTTAATTTAAAAATATCATTCAAAGTTAAGTTCTTTATTGCTTCATTTTCAAGTTTAGTACCTTTTGTATAAATTTTATAATTTTCAGATAACTCTGTTCTTGATAAAATTTGTTGTGCTCTTATTTTGATGTTTAACTCTAAAATAGTCTCCTCTGCCTGTTTGTCAGACATTACCGACTCTATCTCTGACTTCTCTATAGATAATGCTCTTTCGTCTTTCTCAATACCATGTCTGTTAAAAACTCTAACTTCTACAATTGTACCTCCAGTGCCAGATGGCATTTTTAATGATGTATCTCTTACATCTGTAGCTTTTTCACCAAAAATAGATCTTAATAATTTTTCTTCTGAAGAAACTTTTGTGTCCCCTTTTGGGGTTAACTTGCCAACTAAAATATCTCCAGGCTTTACTTCTGCGCCAACATATACAATTCCAGATTCATCAAGGTTTCTCAGTGTTTCCTCACTTGTATTTGGAATATCTCTGGTAATTTCTTCAGGACCTAACTTTGTATCCCTTGCCATCACCTCATATTCTTCAATGTGAATTGAAGTAAAAACATCATCAGATACACATCTTTCAGATATCAATATAGAATCCTCAAAATTATAACCAAGCCAAGGCATAAAGGCTACTGTAACATTTTTTCCTAAAGCTAACTCACCTAATTGAGTGGATGGGCCATCCGCAATAACATCTCCTTGTTTAATTACATCACCCACTTTAACTAGAGGTCTTTGGTTAATGCATGTATTTTGATTTGACCTTTGAAACTTAAGCAAATTATAAATATCAACACCAGATTTTGTTAGGTTCTTTTCTGACGTTGCTTTTACAACTATCCTTTTTCCATCAATTTTTTCTACTACGCCTTCCCTTTTTGCAACAATTGTTGCGCCAGAGTCTAAAGCTACATCCTTTTCTATACCTGTTCCCACTAAAGGTGACTCATTTTTGATTAAAGGTACAGCTTGTCTCATCATATTTGATCCCATTAATGCCCTGTTTGCATCATCATTTTCTAAAAATGGTATTAATGCCGATGCTACAGAAACAACTTGCTTTGGTGATACGTCCATAAAATCTATATTCTCAGGTTTGGATAATTCAAAACCTAAATTTCTTCTGCATGAAACTAATTCATCTTTAAAAGTGCCATTATTGTTAAGTACAGAGTTTGCTTGGGCGATTGTGTATCTGCCCTCTTCCATTGCTGACAAATAATGTATCTCTTTAGTCACTTTACCATTCTTTACTGATCTATATGGGCTTTCAATAAAGCCATATTTATTTACACGAGAATATGTTGCTAAACTATTTATTAATCCAATATTAGGCCCTTCTGGCGTCTCAATTGGACATATGCGTCCATAATGAGTTGGATGGACATCTCTTACTTCAAATCCAGCTCTCTCTCTTGTTAAACCACCTGGGCCTAATGCTGACACTCTTCTTTTATGAGTTATCTCTGAAAGTGGATTTGTTTGATCCATAAATTGTGACAGCTGAGATGTGCCATAGAACTCTTTTAAAGATGCGGCGATTGGCTTAGAATTTATAAGATCTTGAGGCATTACAGTATCAATTTCAACAGAAGACATTTTTTCTTTAATAGCTCTTTCCATCCTAACTAAGCCAATTCTAAATTGATTTTCTACCAACTCACCAACCGATCTCACCCTTCTATTGCCTAAATGATCGATATCGTCTACCTCTTCTTTACCATCTTTAAGTTTGAGCATTGTCTCAACAATTTTTATTACATCTTCTTTTCTAAGCACTGTAATATTTGGATCACAGTCTATTTCCAACCTTGAGTTTAACTTTACTCTTCCAACATCAGATAAATCGTATCTTGTCTTGTTAAAAAAAAGATTATTAAACAAATTTTTTGAGGTTTCTAAGGTTGGGGGCTCGCCTGGCCTTAATAATCTATAGATATCCATTATAGCTTCATTTGTAGTGTTGTTCTTATCGACGACTAAAGAATTTCTTAAGTATGATCCTATATTTAATCCATCTATTTCTGATATATAAAAACTTTTTATATTTAAAGCGTATAATTTTTCTAATGTTTCATGAGTTATTTCGTCTCCAGATTCAAAATAAACTTCACCAGTTTTTTCGTTAAAAATATCATCTGCAAAGTATCTTCCATGAACTTCATCTGACGACATAAAAATATTTTTTAAACCCTCTTTTTGAAGTTTAATAGCAATTGGGATGTTTACTTTTGTACCCTCTTTTAAAACTTTCTTATTATTATCTGCATTAATTAAATCATTTTTTAGTTTATAGTTTTTATATCTTTGTGGGATAAACTTAGTTTTTAATTTATTTTTATCTACAAAATCAAATTTTATTTTATCATGAAATAAATTCAAAATTTCATCTCGTGGGTAACCTAGGGCCATAAGTAAAGTAGTTGAAGGAATTTTCTTTTTTCTATCAATTCTAAAATATAAAATATCTTTAATATCATATTCAAAATCTAACCATGAGCCCCTATAAGGAATTACTCTGCAATTGAATAAAAGTTTTCCACTAGAGTGACCTTTCCCCTTGTCATGATCTAAAAAAATTCCAGGACTTCTGTGCATCTGATTAACAACTACTCTTTCTATACCATTCACAACAAATGTTCCTCTTGGAGTCATAAGTGGAAGATCACCCATATAAACCTCTTGTTCTTTAGCTGATAATATTTGCTTTGTCTGGTTTTCCTCATTCACATCGTAGGCAACAAGGCGCAAAGTTGCTTTCAAGGGTGCAGAGTAAGTAAGGCCTCTTTGTTTACATTCCTCAACATCATATTTTTCTTTTTCAAATCTATAACTTACATATTCTATAGTTGCTAAACCGGCAAAATCCTCTATTGGGAATACTTCTTTGAAGACTTTATCTAATCCAGATTTTTTGTTTTCATTAAATTGTAAAAAACTATCGTAAGATTTTTTTTGAACTTCAATTAAATCCGGGATGTTAACTATGTTTTCTAGTTTACCAAAACTTTTTCTAATCTTTTTTTTATCAGTAAATGATAATTCCATATATACATTAATCACCTGATCAAATCTAATTAATCAGGCTATAAATTCTTTGTTAATTATTTAAGTTCTACTTTAGCGCCTGCTGCTTCAAATTTCTTTTTAACTTCTTCAGCATCTTTTTTGCTGACGCCAGTTTTTAATTCCTTTGGAGCACCTTCAACTAAATCTTTCGCTTCTTTTAAGCCTAGGCCAGTAAAAGCTCTAACTTCTTTAATAACACCAATTTTATTTTCTCCTGATGCGGCTAATACTACTGAAAATTCATCCTTTTCTTCAGCTGCTTCTCCGCCACCTGTTGCTGGAGCAGCTGCTGCAACTGGTGCTGCTGCTGTTACTCCCCATTTTTCCTCTAATAATTTTGAAAGCTCTGCAGCTTCAACAACTGATAATGTTGACAATTCATCAACGATTTTATTTAAGTCCGCCATATTATTTTAATCCTTTGAGGTTAATCTTTTTTCAAACTTTTTGCGTGCGCCAAATTAGCTATTTTTCGTCCAGGTGCAAGTAAAA
>MDTA01208758.1_pt1 | contig 33280 bp, 25 predicted proteins | sample 811151 | NCBI WGS metagenome assembly MDTA01 (sample SAMN05326648, study PRJNA326480) | marine metagenome | isolation source: seawater | place: Indian Ocean: South | collected 2010
AACATGGTGATAGAAGGATAGCCTCAATAAGTAATGGAAATGATCAAAAATCAGATTTTAAAACCATTGTTGATAATTATGATGGCATGAGACTCAACAGTCCCAATGATTTGGTTATGTCAAAAAATGGAACAATTTACTTTACCGACCCACCGTTTGCTTTCTTTAATCTTGAGACTTTTGAGTTTATTGATTCTGAATTAAGAGAATTAGACTTTAATGGAGTTTTCAAATATGATCCAAAAATAAATCAAACATCGATTATATCAAAAGATATAGATGCTCCAAACGGATTAGGATTGTCTTCTGATGAAAAATTCTTATACGTTAATAAAATGGGCAGACCCTTCTCAAAAACAAATTCAAAAATTATAAAAATTAATTTATCAAATCTTTCATCTGAAACTATTTTTGAGGGCAAGAATTTATTTCAAAAATATAATGATGGGAGTGATTTTGATGGTATGGCTGTTCACTCAAGTGGAAATATTTTCACTTCAGGACCAGGTGGTCTTTTAGTTATTTCTTCAGAAGGTAAACTCTTAGCTAAAATGAATCTTAAACACATCACAAATTGTACTTTTGATTATCAGGAAAAATATCTCTATGTAACAGGGTTTTTAGATAATCCTAAAGTATATAGGATAAAACTAAAAATTTAAAACACTTTTGGAAATTGAAAAATCAAAAAAACACTCTACTGAAGTATGTTTTTGAATTTATCGTTGTCTTTCTGGGATTACTCCTCTCCCTTGCAATAGATAATTATAATAAGAAAGCTGAGAAACTAAAAAAGAAAAATACACTTTTAATTGAATTGGAAGAATCCATTACTAATGATGTAATTCAATTAGGAATAGTAAATAAGTCTCTTGATCAAGCTATTGAATCCGTTAAATTTATTTTAGAAGATGGAAAGAAATCAGATTCTTTAATTGCGTATCATGTTTCCAATATTTCAGCTAAAACAGCTATTTCTTTTTTTCCTCAAAAAGGTATTTACAGTCAATTAATCAATTCAAATTCTTTTGAATTGATTGATAACTCGAAACTTAGATCTAGGATTATTGATCTTTATGAACATTTAGAGGATAGGAAAGACGCTGCTGATTTAAAAAATGACTTTTTTGTTGAAAGTTTCGACAAATCAATTGTAAATAAAATTCGTTATAGAATTCAAATAGTTGAAGTAGATAATTCGGTTGATCTAAATACCAAAATAATTAATTATGAAGTCGATCAAAATATATTAAGTGATAAAGTATTCATTGGATACATTACAAACGCTGAAAAACTAATATACTTCTATAAAGAATTACTTAAGAAATACAAGAATGTTATGTCCGAAATATTATTGATTTTAAACAAAGAGAAAAATTAAATAATCTAAAAATTATATGCAAATCTTATAAAAATTCCCACCCTCATTAATCTTATATTTTTGTCAATTTGATTATAAATTAATTGAGTTAAAAGCATTGAATCAATGCTATCTTTAAACTCATAAGAAATAGATGGCATTATTAGAAGCATTTCTTCTCCTTTCATATAAAATGCTGTTAATGAACCATTTAGTGCTGGAGTAAAATTTCCAGTTAACTGACTGAAATAAGTAAATTTTGAAGGCATCAATCTTTTAGCAGAAATATCCATTAAAAAAGATCCAAATAAATTATCATCAGAGGAATTTACTGTTGTTCCTAGACTATTGTATAGAAATGAAGTATTGAAATAAATACCTGATTTAGTAGAATAATCAACAGAAAAAGAGGTACTTAAAGCATCAGTAGAAATATTTTTATTTGTTTTCGGATTAAAATAAGTTGATTCAAGAGTAATTCCAGCATTATTGTAATTTGTAGCCATACCAAATCCAAATACAATATCTTCATAATAATTTCCTGCAAGAAATTGAAAATCACTACCATTTAGATTAAATTTCCATAAACCTGCAAAGACTGACTGATCAAGGTTTTTTCCTGGCTTGGCTGAAAACTCAATAGTTGACATTTCATCAGTATAATATTGAAATCTTAATGCATCGACACCAAGCCTTTCCTGGTAATCAAAATCAATTAAACTATATGCATTAAATAAATCGTTTGGATTCCAAGCTAAATTAACCCCCCAATTAATTCTTTGCCTTCCTAGTCTTAACTCCCACTTATCAGATGCATACTTCATGTAAGCTCTATCAAAAATAGAATGAATAACAAATTTTCTTCGATCATATGGGACAAAAGATAAGTCCAGCTCACCTGTATCATTATTTAAAAATTTTCCAAGATTGGGATTTGATCTTGTGGCTTGGCCGAAAAATCCTCTATTTCTAATCTCAACCACAGCGTCAAATCTTGAGTTAAGATTAACTTTGATTCTTAAACGATTATGTATTAAATTATCTGATAGTGTCGAATCAGAATCAATCACTGATAAAGAATTCATATAACGTAAATAACCAGAAAAGTTAATTTTATCTTTCCATTTGGATTCAACTTCATCTTGAGCTTTAATACTAAGTGTAAAAACAATTGTAATCAAAAAAAATAGTATGTTTTTCAAACCAATTTATTTGATTTTTTTATCAGAAAGTATTTTGCCGTCTTCCAAAGTAATAATTCTATTTGCTCTATCTATTACCCTTTGATCGTGGGTAGAAAAGATAAAAGTCATTTTTTCAGTCTTATTCAGCTTACTCATTATATCAAGGAGGTTGGCTGTTGATGATGAATCTAGATTAGCAGTTGGCTCATCAGCAAGAACGAACTTTGGTTTTGAAGCTAAAGCTCGAGCTACAGCAACTCTTTGTTGCTGCCCTCCTGATAACTGATTAGGTCTTCTATTTAATTGATCTTCTAATCCAACGGAATTTAAAAGTTCAATTGATCGTTTATGTCTATATGGCTTAGATAGTCCTTGCATCAACATTATAAATTCAACATTTTCCTTAGCGGTAAGAACAGGAATCAAATTATAAGATTGGAATACAAAACCAATATTTTTTAATCTAAAGTCAATTAATTCATTTGAACTTAATCCAGTAATTTCCTTTTTCTCAATCAAAACTTTTCCTGAAGTAGGTGAGTCCAATCCCCCAATTGAATTTAAAAAGGTTGTTTTACCTGATCCTGATGGACCTACAATAGCTGTGAACTCACCCTTTTCAAAACTTATACTAACATCATTTAAAGCTATAATATCTTGATCTGCTTGTTTATATAGCTTGGAAATATTTTTTGTTTCAATTACATGCATAATAATAATTTTATAATGATTTAATAGCCTGAGCAGGATTTAATTTAAGCGCCCTTCTGGCGGGAAAAAGAGAAGATATAAGTGTAACAAATAAAGTAAGTATAGTTATCATTATATAATAATTCAAAGGAAGTGAAGTATAGACCATTGATTTCATTCCAAAAGCATCTAGGCCCTCCGATACAATTGACAAATCAATACCAATTTGACCATAATACGAGATCATTAAATATGATAATAAAATCCCAGCCGGTAAAGCAATTAATGATATAAAAATAGTTTCAAAAAGAATCATTAAAAATATTTTTGATTTATTCAATCCAACTGACATTAGCATTCCAAGCTCTCTTTTTCTCTCTAGAACTGCCATTAGCATTATATTAGCTATACCAAATGAAAGAGCTAATAAAATTATACTCATGAAAATCAGAAAAAACCAAACCATTAATTCTTGAACAGATCCTAATTCAGGAGACAAGTCCTTCCAAGTTTCTACCTTATTATTACTATTCATATTTGAAAGCTTTTTTTTGAAAATATCCGTATGCCCAATATTATTTAATACAATTGCAATTTCATGAACACTAGATTTGTTTTCTATAAGTTTTATTAAATCTTGTTTTTTTACATAAACAGTACCTCCATCAAATATTGAATTAGCACTTTTATAGATACCCTCAACTTTAAACTTTACTCTTTGTAAGTCTCCATTATCATCAACAAAAGTGAATGATATTTTCTTCTTTAAATCTAAATTTAGGTTATCAGCCAATTTTTTTCCTATTATTACTGGCTTACTTTTAATTTTTGAAAAATAATTTCCATCAATCATATTTTGACTAATATCAGAAAATGTTTTTTCTTCATCAGAATCTATACCAATTAATTTAATTCCCTGTGCACCGTGAGCAGTGGATGCCATGGCTGAAATTATTACTCTACTACTATATTTTTTGACTAGACTATCATTTTTCAATTCATCATAAATTTTGAGAGGCTCATCAATAGTGCTATTTATGTCAAGATTATATTCAAATGAAGGGTTATGTATCTGAACATGATGCAGATAACTATCAATTGCACTTTTTACTCTTTGCTCATTTACACCTCTGCTCATTGCAACTGTGAACAACCCAGACCATAGACCTAAAATCATAGAAATTATAACTATTGAACTTCTAAGTTTATTTCTCCAAACGTTTCTCCAAGCTATTTTTATAATTGTTCCCATATTTTATCTATTCATTGCATTGATTGGGTGAAGTCTCGAAATAATTATAATCGGATAAATGCAAGTTAATAAGGAAATAAAAATAATTATAAGTGAGTGAATGACTGGAATATCAAAAGAATTCATAAATGGAATTACTGGTTCAAAACCCGCACTCTCTAGTTGAGCCGCAGCTGCGCCAAATAATCTAACTGGATTATAATGAAAATAATTTACAATTGGCCTTGAGATAATAATTCCTGAGAGTGTTCCTACAAATGTTAATAAAACTGTTTCAAATATCAATGATATTATTAATTTAGATTTTTTCATACCTATAGAAATTAGAACCCCAAACTCGTATAGTCTCTCCTGAGTCATCATTAGAACAGTTCCAAAAATACCAAAACTCACAATCATGTATAAAATAATAATTATTAGTAGTCCCCCAGCGTTATCTGCTTCAATTAATTGGTCTAACTCAGGGGTCATTTCCTTCCATGTCATCACATCATTGGATTCATAGTCAGTTATAGATCTAATTTTTTTTGCTAATTGATTTTCATCAAAATATTCATCTTTATTAATAACTAAACTTGTTAACATATCATCAGCTGAAACAAAGTTCTGAGCTACATCTAAGTTCATAAATACACTCAAATTATTTAAGTTTGGATTTTTCATATCAATAATCCCATCGACAGGATAAACCCCAACTGCCTGCATCCCATGATAACCTTGCCCAATAAAAACAAGCGAATCACCAACTTTAAGGCCATAATATTTAGCAACTCCTTTACCTACTATTATAGAATTGCTATTTTTCTTAAATAATTCCCCATCTATCAATCTTTTACTCCAATCAGTAAGTTTATTTTCGTTTTCTAATTGGACTCCTGTAATGTATACAAATTTTGACAAATCATTATTTGATGACAGGGCACCAGTCTGAATTCTTTTTAAAATATTAGAGACTCCCTCAGTATCTTCTATCTTATTATATGTATCTGGATCGATTTTAAATGAATTATTAATGTTCTTATCATCCCAATAACCCTTTGAATGTACTTGAATATAACCAGAGAATGAACCAACTACATTTTTAATCATATTGTCATACATTCCAAATTGTAGTGATCGCATAATAATTGCTAAAAAAACTGCGATGAAAATAGCTGCTATTGTTATTAAGCTTCTTCGTTTATTCCTCCAAACGTTTCTCCAAGCAATTTTTATTAACATAAGCTATTTTAATCTTGAAACAAATTGTGTGGAAAAGTAATTTTCGGGAACTTTAATATCAAAATTCCATTTATTATAGTAAATTATTGTTTTGTGCCCTTTCTCTTCTAAAGGATAAAATTCTAATTTTGATGGTAGTTTTCTACCATTGTATTGTTTAATCTCGGAACCGACCATTTTATTTACAATCTCCAAATCTTCATCATAAAATTCTGTTTTTAGTTGCATATAATCAACCTTATCAATCCAAACAATCAATTTACCCCATACAACTGATGATTCCTCAGTTGGAAACAATTCGATTTTCCATGTATCTAGACCCTCAACAGTCTCAGAACCAATAATTTCATGGGTATAATCAATGACTATTGAAGATTGTTTAATTAAATCATCATTTGTAAAATCAGTACCCATCCAATTCTGAGTCATCATTGAAGGTGGCAATTTAATCGTTCTCTCGATCGCAGGAAGATAATTCCAAGCTTCCCTTTTTCTTTTTAAAAAAACTGAACCTTTTTCTTTTGCAGGACTTATAACCAAAGTAACTGAGTAATCATTTCCTTTACTCCAGCTTTTCAGTTTCATTTCTTTTTGCCATTTTGGCCTTACGATAGTAATTGAAACCTCTGCATAAGAGGAAGATCCTCTTAATCTATCATCTGAATTTTGTACTATTTCTTTAGCATTTTGGGAAAAAAGAGTAGTAGTTATAATAAAAAAAACAATAATAGTAAACGAATCATATGTTACATATTTTGATCAAAAATACAAAAAAGTAACATATTAAAAAGGTTTATTCTTCTATTTTTGGTTTTTCCAATTTCTCGGATTCAATCTCTATCCTAGAATTTCCTGAAGTGATTTTTATGACATCTTTATCTATTTTTTTGAATTCTTTTGTACTCTCATTAAAATGGTTAACTGCAATACCAAGAGTGTTGCCTAGTTTATCATGATAGGTTTTGTATGAATTTAGATGATTTGATAGTTTATTTACATTTTTTAAAACCTCATTAATTGAGTCCTCTATTTTCATATTATTTAGAGCTTTGTTTGTAACCTGGAGCATAGGAAACAAACTCATTGGTGATACGATCATAACTTTTTTTTGAAAAGCATAAGAAACCAGATCTTGTTGGTTGATTTTTAGAGTTCCTACCCTACTATTAAGAAGATCCTGATAAAGTCCATCAGCAGGAATAAACATATATGCATAATCAACAGTTCCCTCATTCGGTCTAATGTATTTCGAGGTTTCGTCAATTCTATTTTTTATATCAGACTTAAATTTTTTTTCAAGTAAATCCAGTTCTTCTTTATTTGATGATTCTATCATTTTATTATAATTATCTAATGAAAATTTTGCATCTATAGGAATTATAAACTCGTTAACTCTCACAACAGCATCAACCACTTCAGTATTATTGAATGAATATTGCATCTCATAGAGGTCTGGAGGAAGAACATTAGCAAGAAGATTTTCTAATTGGATTTCACCGAAAATACCCCTTTGTTTTTGATTACCAAGAATTTTTTCGAGCGTTTTCATTTGATTTGCGAAGCTGAGAACTTGTTCGTTAGTGTTTTTTATTTTTTCTAGCTCCGAGGTGACATCTTTAATTACTTTATTAGATTCTTTAAACTGATTGGACATATTTGTAGCAGAAGATTTTGTAAAATCATTCATTTGTTTATTAATTAAGTTTAGCCTCTTTTCAATATCTTCCCTACTATCTTTTGAATTTTTATCAATTTCTTTTCTTACCTCTTGTATTTGATTAGCAAGAGATTCTGAAAACTTAATTAAATCTTGCGTTTGAGAAGGATTTTGTTTAAACTTTAAACTATATATAAAGTATAAAAGAGTTATAATTAAAAAAACTAAAATAACTAAAACAAATTCCACAAAATAAATTTAAAATACCTTATATAAAACTAATCATAATTTTAAACCTTCTGGCTTCAAAAAAAAATAATTATAAACTTTTTAGGATTGAGAATTAATTTTTCTATTTTCAATAAACCAACTTAAAGCATCGGGATTTTTTAATGAATCAAAATTAATTATTTCACCAAAATTTTTTCCTGAAAGTATTTTTTTTATTGGTATTTCAAGTTTTTTTCCACTAATAGTGTAAGGAATATCTGGAACCGAAAAAATTTGGTTAGGAACATGACGTGGAGAACATTTATTTTTAATAAATTCATTTATATAGCTTTTATTCAACTTTTTGAAATTATGTTTTAAAAAAAGTATCAACCTATCCTCCTCATTATTTGTCAAATGAATGATCAAACTATCCTGAATTTCATTTATTTGATCAAGAACATCATATATTTCAGCGGTACCAATTCTAATTCCACTTCTATTTAATGTAGAATCAGATCTTCCATGTATAATTAATCCTTGATTTTTAGTATAACTAATCCAATCACCATGATACCAAATATTTTCATATTTTGAGAAATAACTTTCTCTATATATTTTAAAATCAAAATCATTCCAAAAATAAATCGGCATCGAGGGTAATGGTGCAGTTATAACTAATTCTCCCGGAGAATCATAAAGTGATTTTCTATTTGAATCCCATATTTCTATTGAGGCACCTAACATTTTACATTGAATCTCCCCAGCGTTTACTGGTAAATGAGGATGACCCCCAACGAAAGCTGAACAAACATCGGTTCCTCCACTAAGGGAAATTATTTGAGCATGAGGTAGTAGATTATTAAGCTCCATAAAAGTCTGTTTGGCCATAGGAGAACCGGTTGAACCAATTGTTTTAATTTTTGATAAATCAACTTTGCTGATATTTTTTTTATTGACTTTCATTTGTTCATTGAAAAAAGCAGCTCCACCTCCAAAATGATTAATATCAGCTTTCATCGCGAATTCCCATAGAATATTTTGATGGGGAAATGAATTACTCCCTTCATAAATACATAAACATGCTCCACATAATAAACTACTCAATGCATAATTCCACATCATCCAACCTGTTGTTGAATACCAAAAAAAATTATCTCCCTCTTTAACATTTTGATGCAGTGCTATTGCTTTTAAATGTTCAAGTAAAATACCACCTACAGAGTGAGTAATTGCTTTAGGCTCACCAGTAGTTCCAGAGGAATAAAGTATCCAAATTGGATCTGCAAAATTTACTGGTCTAAAAATAATTTCGCTTGATAGATTAGATTTTTCAATTTTATCAAAAGCTTCCAAAGTTGAATATGCCTTTATTGATTTTAATTTTTCCATCAAAACTTCTAAATTGTCTTTTGTATCATAAGCTTTTCCTTTGTGAACATATTTTTCACTAGCGAAAAGAACTTTTGGTTTAATTTGAGTAAATCTTTTGGTCACAGTTTCAATACCAAAATCAATTGAACAAGATGACCAAATAGCACCTAAAGCATTCGTTGCTAAAAAAGCTGCAATAACATTTGGTGTATTAGAACAATAAGCAACAACTCTATCACCTTTTTTAACTCCATTTTTTATTAAAAAATTTTGAATTTCTTTAGTTTTTAATTTTAAATCTTCCCATGAAATTTCAGTTAAATTTGATGATTCAATCTGATATTTTAATGCTGGTCTATCTGAAGTTGCGTTGTTAAATAAATACTCTGAATAATTTAATTTAGAACCAATAAACCATTTGGATTCATACATTTTATTACTCTTTGGCTTTTTATGGGTTGTATGATAATTGGAATGCAGTTTAATTTTAAAATACTGAAGTATAGATTCCCAGAAATCACCAAGATAGTTGACACTCCAATTATGCATTTCATCATAGGAATCAAATTTTAGTTTCTTTTTCTGATGTAAAAAGTCAGTGTAAGAAGTCAAGTTGGAAGATAAAATTGAATCATCAGAAGGAGTCCACAATGTCATGATCTATATATAATTTATTAACATAAAATATTTAAAGCTCTTGGAGTAATGGAAATTTTAACTTGATTTTTGGGTAAAAAAAGATACTCGCCATCGATTTGCAAACTAATATATTTATTTTTTGATTTTATTATTACAGAACTAACTTTTTGAACCTTCAATATTTTTTGACTTTTTAAAGACATTCCAAACAAAATCCTTAGAACATAATGAATTATTGTAAATGAATTTGTTTTACTTATTGAAGTTAAATTTAGAAATCCATCATCAATTTTCGCATTTTTATCAACACTTATTCCATATCCTTGCTCATTTGCATTAAGTATCATTAGAATATGAGGGTTAATTGTCTTTTTAAAGGAATCATTAATTTCTATTTTAAATTTAGATGGTTTGTATGAATTTAATGATTTAAAAAAAGAAAAAAAATAAGATAAAAATCCATGGGAATTTCTGAGCTTATAATGTCTAATAAATTCAGCCTCGAGACCAAAACCAACGTTACTAAAAAAAAAATAATCATCAATTCTACCTACATCAATTTTTAAAATGTTACCTAAAATAATTTTTTTCAATGCTTGTTCATAATTATTACTTATACCCATGTTATTTGCAACACCATTACCAGAACCAATAGGTATTATTCCAAGTTGAATATCTGTTCCAACTAAAATCTGTCCAACCATATTGACTGTTCCATCCCCTCCACAAGCAATTACTGCGTTCGCTTTCAATTCAACCGCTTTTATTGTAAGTTCTCTGACATGTTTGAAGTTTTCTGAAACAAAAATTGTAAATCTTTCATCCAAATCTTTAAAAAAATTAATTATTATTCTTTTAAGTTCACTTGATTTTTTTTCTGAAGTGGGATTGATTATAAAAAAAAAATGTTTACTCATTATTCATTTTTTTATCAATAATTCTAGTCATGTAATCTTGAAGAAATAAATTAAATTTATATTCCAAGTAACTCAACTTACTATTTGATTGCTCCATTAAATTATTTGATAAATCAAAATCCTTTGAATCATAAAACCCATTGACTTTTGAACCATCTGATACTAAAATATAATCATTATCCATATAAAAATAATTCCCTGCTCCAAAATAGTTAACAACAAATGAATCATCTTCAATTCCAGACAACAAACTTTGACCCCAGCTTCTAAAAGGTTTATTATAATTGATTAAATCAACAATTGTAGGATAAATATCTAGATGCTGTGATAATTGATATGAAACACCTTTCAAATTTGAACCGGGTGAATATATAATTAGTGGATTAGCAAATCTATTTATCATTTTTTCATAAAACGAATAATATGTTTGATTTCCATGGTCAGCCGTAAAAATAAAAATTGTATTATTAAACCAATTTTCATTCTTTGCAATTTCAAAAAATTGACTGAGTGAATAATCGGTATATCTAACTGCTTTGTGCATTGGAATATTTCCTTCATCAAAATATTCTTCAAATTCATCTGGAATTACATAAGGTTCATGTGAAGTGACAGTAAAAATGGTACTAAAAAAAGGTTCGTTTTTTTGATCAATCACTTCCTTTGTGAATTTTAAAAAAGGGAGGTCCCAAATACCCCAATAACCGTCATAATCGCTGTCATTATTATACTCATCCTTTCCATAATAATTATTAAATCCAAGGATTTTTGAAAACCCAAGAAATCCCATAGAACCATTTGGTGCTCCGTGAAAAAATGAGGTATTATATCCCATTTTATTTGCAATTGAAACAACAGACTCAACTGGTTGGTTTGAATAGGCAGAGGAGGTATAGGCAGTTTCAAATGAGGGTATTCCAGCTAAAATTGCAGGCATTCCATGAATCGACTTTCTGCTATTAGCATAAAAATTTGGAAATATTAAACTTTCTCTTGATAAAGAATCTAAAAATGGGTTGTAACTAATAAAATTATCAATATTGTTTTTTTGGTTGAGACTCCCCCAATATTCCCTTCCCATACTCTCTAAAATAAAAAGAATAATGTTGGGTTTAATTGTATCATTTTTATGATAGAATTTAATAGGTTTTATTACTTTTTTTATTTCATCTTCAGAGTATATATTAGTCTTTTTAAAACTATTCTTTCCAATAGTTCTAATTACTGTAAAAGTCGAGTTCAATATTATATCTGCCTTTTGGGATTATTTAAGTTTTCCATTGCATGAATTAATGTAATTGGTCTTGTACTTTTTTTTAGGTCCCCTCTCACTCCTGCAATGCAGAGTACTAGTACAACAAAAAAAAGAATGATGGATTTTATCCAATAAGAAAAAGAAGGTTTAATTTCTTGTTTTTTTATATCAAATAAATTGTACAAGTAAATCCAAACAAAAGAAAATAGAAAAAATAAAAAAACTAAATGGAAATATTCAATAAAAAAATGGTAGGTTAATTTTGCTTTGTTTTGTTCATTTTGAATTACTTCAAGAACTGTAGAATTAATTCTCATCAAATTAAATCGATAATATGCAAAATCAATAAAATTTAATCCCAATCCAATAAGACTCCCAAAAAAATAAAAAAATCGAGTAAGTTTTTTATATCTATAATTGAAAAAATTATTTCCTGGTAGAAATGAAAGTATTATAAAAATACTCAACATATATATTATAGCCGCTAAATCAAATTTAATTCCATAGAAACTTAACCTTAATAATTCAGAGAAACTACCTAAGTTAAAAATATCATTATTGAAAAAAACAAAAAGCCATCGAGATAACATATAAAAAATAAAAACAAGGCCAATTCGAAAAAAAAACACTTTTAAATTACTACTTATTTTCATCCTTAATATTTTGATATAAATATACAAATGTTGAAAAAACGTTCTGAAATATTATATATATTTGCGCATATAAAAATTTTTTTGTGAAAAAAATATTACTCTGTTTTGCTTTAATAAATTGTATTGGATGTTCAAAAAGTGAAAGTCAAAATAACATTGAAGAATCAACGATTACAAATGATAACTTAAATAATTCTCAAACTTCCCCAACAACTCCAAGTTGTGATCCTTGTCTAATTTGGTCCGATGAATTTGATTTAGATGGAGCTCCATCTGAAGAAAATTGGTTTTTAGAAACTGTTCCCCCAAATAACGGAAGTTGGTGGAACCAAGAAGATCAGTATTATACAGATAGAAGAGAAAACTCAGTTGTTGAAGATGGTGTTTTAAAAATTATTGCTCTAAGAGAGGATTATGAAAATAAGAAATATACATCAGCAAGAATGACTACCCAAAATTTATTTGATTTTACATATGGTGAAGTACATGTTAGAGCAAAACTCCCTCAGGGACAAGGTACTTGGCCAGCAATATGGATGCTAGGAGTTGATCACGCAACCCTCGGATGGCCTGCATGTGGCGAGATTGACATAATGGAGCATGGTGATAAAGATCCAGGGTTAGTCTCATCTGCAGTACACCTACCAAACGCAAACGGTGACCACTACTATGTTAGGGGCGAACAGCAAATCGAAAATGAATCATCTGAATTCCATGTTTATAAGGTTAAATGGTCAATCGGTCTGCTAGAATTTTTTGTTGACGATGTTAGACATCATCAATTCACAACAAATTATGATATGCCTTTTTGGAAACCTTTCTTTTTGATATTAAATGTTGCAATGGGTGGAACTTGGACTGATAATAATATTGATCCAGATTTTGAGTCAGCGACAATGGAAATTGATTATGTTAGGGTTTATCAATAAAAATCATGAAGAAATTCCTATTAATATTAATTTTCACTTTTGGATTCATAAATAATATTCAATCTCAAAAAGATTATAGTAAGGATGTAGAGAATCTACTGAAAAAAATGACTTTGGAGGAGAAAATCGGGCAAATGAATCAATACAATGGTTTTTATGACGCTACAGGTCCAAGTCCAAGCGGAGGAGATGCAAAAAAGAAATACGATAATTTAAAAAATGGTTTAGTAGGCTCTATGTTAAATGTAAGGGGAGTCAACGAAGTTAGGGCATTCCAAAAAATTGCTGTAGAAGAAACTAGATTAGGTATCCCTTTAATTTTTGGTTTTGATTTAATTCATGGTTATAAAACAATTGCACCAATTCCATTAGCTGAATCTGCTAGTTGGGATCTAAATGAAATCCAAAATTCAGCCTCACTTGGTGCAAAAGAAGCCTCAGCTGCTGGAATTAATTGGACATTTGCTCCTATGGTTGATATATCAAGAGATGCAAGATGGGGAAGAGTAATGGAAGGGGCTGGAGAAGATCCGTTTTTAGGCAGTCTTGTTGCTGCAGCTAGAGTCAAAGGGTTTCAAGGTAATGATCTTTCATCTCCATCTACTGTGGCTGCATGTGCAAAACACTTTGCAGCCTACGGCTTTGTTGAATCTGGTCGGGATTATAACACAGTTGACATTGGATTGAGTACTCTACATAACATAGTTTTACCTCCATTCAAAGCTGCTGTTGATGCGGGTGTTAAAACTTTTATGAATGGTTTTACTGAGCTTAACGGAATTCCGGTTACAGCAGATTCTTATTTACAAAGGGAAATTTTAAAAAAACAATGGGGGTTCAAGGGATTCATAGTTTCAGATTGGGGGTCTTTAAGGGAAATGATGGATCATGGTTATGCAAAGGACAGGAAACATGCAGGAGAGTTGGCTTTAAATGGTGGTTCTGATATGGATATGGAATCCACTATTTATATAGAGGAGTTGAGTAATTTAATTAATGAAGGTAAAATTAATATTGAACAAATTGATGATGCAGTCAGAAGAATTTTACTTGTTAAATTTGAATTAGGACTTTTTGATGATCCATACAGATATTGTGATTTAGTTAGAGAGAAAAAAATTACCGGATCTAAAGAAATAATGGACGGAGCATTAGAAATGGCAAAAAAATCTATAGTTCTATTAAAAAATAATAAAAAACTTCTTCCATTAAAAAAAAATGGGCAAAAAATAGCGTTAATTGGTCCATTAGCAGCAGATAAAAATAGCCCTCTTGGAAATTGGAGAGTTGCGGCAGACAACAATACTGCAGTTTCTGTTTTGGAGGGGTTATCCCATTATACCGGAAATGAAATTACCCATTCCCAAGGAATAAGACTTGTAAATAAAATTCCAGATGGTTTCCATGAAGAGGTACAAATTAATAATACTGATAAAACTGGAATTCTAGAAGCCAAAGAAGTAGCTAAAAAAGCTGATGTTGTAATAATGGTTTTGGGAGAATATGGTTTTCAGTCAGGAGAGGGTAGAAGTAGAGCAAATCTTGACCTGCCAGGATTTCAACAAGAACTACTTGAGGAAATTCATAAAGTAAATTCTAATATTGTTCTAGTTTTAATGAATGGAAGACCATTAACTCTAGATTGGTCTAGTCAAAATATTCCTGCCATAATTGAGTCATGGCATTTGGGAACTCAAAGTGGACACGCTATTTCTCAGGTAATCTATGGGGATTATAACCCTAGCGGCAAACTTCCGATGAGTTTTCCCAGAAGTGTTGGACAGATACCTATCTATTACAATCATAAGAGTACTGGACGGCCGGGCGCAGATGGTGAAGATGCGGGAAGTGTATTTTGGTCACATTATCAGGATGAAAAAAATACTGCTTTATATCCTTTTGGATTTGGTTTAAGTTATACTTCTTTTGAATATTCAAATATCAAATTGAGTAAAAATACATTAATGAAAAATAATGATGAATTGACTGCCTCAATAAAACTTACTAATACAGGAAAATTAAAAGGAAAAGAAGTAGTTCAATTATACATAAGGGATAAGTTTGCAAGTTCAACAAGACCTGTCAAAGAATTGAAGGGATTTAAAATGATTGATCTTAATCCAGGTGAAACCAAAAATATTAGTTTCAAAATCAACAGTAAAATGTTGGAATATTACAGTCCAAGAAATATTTGGGAATCTGAAATTGGCGATTTTGAGCTATTCATAGGAACAAATTCTAGTACTGAGAGAAAAGCAAGTTTTGAACTAAAGAGCTTAAACTAAAAAGCCTTCCTTTTTAAGGGAAAGCTTCTCATTAGTTGCAAGCTAATTTAGCTTTACAACACACAACGCGTTTAAGTTTCAATTTCTAAAACTTTATTTTGTACAAATATACATTTAAATTAATTTTAACTATCCTTAATTTTTAAAAATCCCAATATTTAAAGTATTTCAATTATAATAAAACTATTAGTTAGTTACCGGCAAAAATATAACCACAGCCATTTTCTTGGGCTCTACCCAAGGCCCAGACTCCCGAAGGAACTAATTGAATTCCAGGGAGAATCCCAGCTATCATTTCTTCTTGTACAACTTTAGGGTTCAACTGCATTTGATTTGCAATTACTCCGCTATAAACACCTATAGCTAAATTACAAACACAAAATAAGGCTCCTCTTTCTTGCATTCTTTTAATTCCATCTATTCCTAAAGTAGGAAAATCACCTTCTTGAGGTTCATAAACTGTATTTCTAAGTGATGGTTTTCCGGTTGAGTTGTCATTTATCCCAAAAACCCTGCCGATTGGATATTTATTCCATATATCTGAATTAAATGCATAAGCGATTGCTGTGTGACGAAGGACTGTCATAGCAGTAATATCACTATCAGGCGAACCTGTTTGATTATTTGATTTGTAAAATGCCCAGTTCCATATAATTGGTAATCCATTATGAGGAGTGCTTCCATCATAGGCAATTCTATGATTTCCTTTAATATTATTAATAAACCAAGCATCAGCTTCTGTTACATCAATATTTTTTAGCTCTGGAATATTTTCCATTTTATCAAATTCTTTTACCATCATTGGAAAAGCAGAGGCGCTAACACCTAATGCTAACGTCGCGAAAAATGATCTTCTAGATTTATCTGTTTTCATATTTTATTGTTTTGGGTTATTTATTTTTTACAATATTATAATTTGTTTTATAAAAATCAAAAATTGGTTGAAAAGGACCGAGTTGATGTTGATTTTTTGAAAAAGAATCTATATATGGCGGGTAAGGGGTCGACATGGGTTTCTTTTTTAGATCAGGAAAATCATTTAAAAGATTTTTTTTAACAGGTCTCATTTTTTGATTAATGTATCCAGCAACATCATAGGATTCTTCATCGGTTAATACCGGTGATTCAAATGATGTTCCATTTGGCATGTTATATTTAATAAACATTGCAGATGTCAAAACTCTTGTCATTCCAGCTCCATTGTTATAAGAATTTTCTCCCCATAATGGAGGATATAAGTATGTGAAATCATCTATTTTTTCTCCCTGACCGTCATTACCATGACATTCAACGCAAATCTTATCATATACTAATTTACCTTTACTCAAATCAACAGGTCTATTTGGATAATTTATCGACTTTAATCCTTGTCCAAATATTCTTTCATCTTTTTTAACATATCTTCCCAACCATTCAATATAAGAAACTAAAGCAATCATCTCATTACTGTTATTTTGTAATTTTTTCCCATTCATACTCCTTTCAAAACAGCCATTAATTCTTTCCTCCAAAGTTCCAATCTTATTTTCTCTTCCACGATATTGAGGAAATCTTTTATCAACACCAATTAGAGGCATTGCATATGGTTGTTTGCCAATTTTAAGATGACAATTCGAACATGCCAAAGAGTTTCCAACATAATTTAACCCAGATTTCTTTCCTAATAATTGGGAAGTTTCAACAAATAATTTTTCACCAAATTTAATTTTTTTTCCATTGGGTGTGTCTGGAAGAATTGATGTGTCATAATTCATATAATAAATTCCTAAATCAATTTCATCCTCAAAAGGTTTATTTGAATTAAATAATAAAAATAAAATACAACAAACTGAGAAAAGAAAAAACAACAAATACTTTTTTATTTTTTTTATTCCCTCAAAAAAAATATTTTTTGACATTTAATATGAAACAAAAGAGTTTAACTAAAAGTCACGATAAGTTCCAGAAATAAATTTATTAGCCTTCTCCTCTTTAAACCTAGCTAAATTTTTATCCCAATTTAATGTTTCCCCAGGAAATCTTCCAGCAATTACTCCTAACAAAATTGTTTCGGTCAACCTCGAAGCATAAGAAAATGGAGCCGAACAAGTATCATTTCCCAGACATGCATCAACAAATTCATGGTAATGAAACTTCTCTTCTTTATCATAATCTCTAACAGGCTTGCCTAAATTGAATTTTTCTATATCCATTTTTTGATATTGGCCATCTACAATTAACTTAGGTTCAATCATGAAATGAGGTAAATATAATCTTCCTTTCTCGCCAATAAAGATTGCTCCTTGATCATGTAGCTCCTCATTGTTTGGTAACTCAAGATCTAAATGTTTTTCAGGTGCACCAATTCCATCGTACCATATCCATTTAAGTTCATCAGTGGTCTGCTCTGTTCCTGGAAAAATATAAGTTACTTTATTTTTTTCTGGATATCCGAATTCATTAGGTTCTCTGCATTCATTAGTCACAGTTTTTGGAACATCTAGTTGCAAAGCGTTATAAGGAGTATCAAAAATATGGACTCCCATATCTCCAAGGGTACCACATCCAAAATCAACAAGTTTTCTCCAATTAAATGGATGATATAAATCTTTCTTATATCCGTGTTTTTTCGCAGTACCAAGCCATAAATTCCAATCTAGGCTTTTAGGTATTGGATCAGATCCTGAGGGTTTTAGCCCATCGTATCCCCAGTTTTTTGGAGACCATGCATGGACAGTACTAACCTTTCCAATTATTCCGGATTTAATAAGTAATGTAGCTAATTTATAATCATAGAAAGAGTGAACTTGGATTCCCATCTGGGTTACTAAATTTTTTTCTTTAGCAATAGAATTCATTTCACGAGCTTCAGAAATATGATGGGTTAGCGGTTTTTGACAATATACCGCTTTATTTAAGTTCATTGCCATAATGGATGCAGGTGCATGTGTATGATCAGGAGTCGATATCACAACTGCATCAATTTCATCTTGCATTTCACTTAAAAGAACTAGATAATCAGCAAAAGTTTTAGCATTTGGAAAAAGCACTGACGATTTCTTTAAAGCATTTGAATCCACATCACAAAGTGCAACAATATCAACCATCTTGTGGGATGATATTGAGTTTAAATCTGAAGCTCCCATACCACCTACACCGATTTGAGCAATTCTCAACCTATTGGATTCATTGGGTGCTGAAACGCTACATGACGGCAAAAATGCAGTTGTAGCTGCGATGGATGCTTTTTTTAGAAATGTTCTTCTCTTTATCATAGTTTTTTAATTTTTATATTTTTTAACCACAAATCACCTGGGTGATCTTGAAAACCTATAAAACCTTTTTTAAATTTTCCATAATCTGGGGCATTATCCCATTTCCCAGAATTCTTTTTTTCATTCCATTCTTCTGACCACGGAACAAAAGATAAGAGTTTTATATTATTAAGCCAATACTCAACTTTTTCTTCTGTAAAAACTATTTTTGAATTATTCCATTGGCCAGCAGGATTAAGCTTTTTTATATTTGAATCAGCACCATACATAGCATAATCAGATGCTGTTTTTTGTAAAGGATGTAATTTATCCGGAGGAAGAAATCCAACGCTTTTATTGTAAGAGACTATGTCATGCATTGAAGCATAATTTTCATCATCAATGATTTGATACTCTGGAGCTACACTCGCTGGACTAGCGTAACCCTCTTTTATGTGATAAAAAATACCACTATTTCCACCTCTGGATATTTTCCACTCTACATAAAGTTCAAAATTATCAAATTCCTCTAATGCATATATTATATTTTTTTGGCCACGGTCACTGTTGTAATCCTCTTCCAAAAATTGGTCATTCTTAAATGTCAAAACACCATCAATAACTTCCCAACCTAATGGCATCACATCAGAATTATAGCCTCTCCATCCGTCAGTGTTTTGTCCATTAAATAAATATATCCATTCATTTGTTTTTTTATTTTCAAGATTATTACAAGAAAAAAAACAAAACATTAGTGTAATTATATAAAGAAAATTTTTCATATTATTTTTAATTGATAGTAACTTAATATTATTGAAAAATTTTAATTTCCTCTACCTGTTTTCCTAACAGAAACAGATTTTTTTGCATTATTTTTTTTATTTAGCTTTTGATTTACTCCTTTTGGAGAATTTTTCATTGTTCGGTTTCCAAAAAATTTACTGCTCATAATTTATGTTTTTTTAAATATAATCTATTATTCACAAAAAAAAAATTTGTCTAGTCTGCAATTAAAGATACATCATCAATAAAAATTCCGGATCCAAATGTTCCATCATAATTCCCCGCCTTAATTCCTAAAATTATAGTTCCATTGGAGGTTAAATCAGAAGATGAGAAAACTACTTTTCCATCCTGATTTAAAAGAGATTCTGAAGGAATCGGACATCCATTTTTAGCAACATCAAAAATTGACCCATCATATGAGTTAACACCGCAATTTTCATTGTCACCAAAACTCTTAACAAAAATTTGTACTCCTCCATCTGTATATTCGTCTGATCCATTATTTACATCTTGAGATCCAAAATAAACTTCTAACCATGAATTTGATGTTCCAGAACTTCTAACATTCATATTAAAAGAGTATACTACTCCATGCTCAACATTAATTTCTTGCCATAGAATTGCATTTGAATATCTAACACCATCTGCGCTTCGAAAGGCATACTCTCCATCAACAAAACCATGATTGACGCTATTATCAGATGCTGTCCATAATTGCCTTAACTTCCAATCTCCAGTATTATCCATAGAACCATCCTTCACTAAATCTGTTATAGTAGAGGAACTTACTCCAGGTGAACAAATCGAACTATCAACAGATGAATCGATTATAAAACTCGAGATTTCTGAGCTAGACTTATTTCCATCACTATCAATTGTAATTATTTGCCAATAATATGTTTTTCCACTTAGTAAATTAGGTTGGAAACTATTATCATTTGTAGATCCAATTATTGCTGTAGTTGGATAATTCAGATCAAGCACAATTTCGTGAAAACTAATGTCATTATCCTTATCATTGGAAGTCCATTCTAAAGTAACTGGGCAAGAATCAAGTGTTGAATTAGGAATTGGTTTCAAAATTAATGCCTGGTCAGGCACATGAGACTTAATAGGAATTGAAGCATTAAAAAACCTCCATGTACTACTGTAAGTTGTTAAAGATGTAGAATTTAATTTTGATATAACTTTCCAGGAGTAATTAGCTCCCCTCTCCAAGACTACCTTTTCCTCAGTAACGCTTGTATTTATATTTTGAGTAGTATTTGAATCTAAATTATTGATTTCTAGAACATAACTATCAGCATTTTTGGATGGATTCCATCTAAAGGTAACTTCACTTTGAGTATCAGATATTACAGTTCCTTCATTGCACTCAGTATTGTTTTCAGGAAAAATCAAAGTAACTATCCCAGGGGATTCGTCGATGTTTTTTTGATCTGCGTTATCTTTTGAACAAGAGTAATTCAAAAGAATTATTAATATATAGAAAATATAGTTACTTTTTTTCATGTTTACTTTATAACTTTATAATTAAATATACTTTCCCCTTTTATTATTTTCAAAATGTATACTCCTTTTGGGAAACTTGAAAAATCAACATCGATCGAATCATTTGATTGAATGGTATAGATCAAATTTCCAGCAATATCAAATATTTGAATTACAGATTTAGTTTCCTTGAAAAAACCCAAATTTATATTAAGGTTACCATCTTCAACTGGATTAGGATAAATTTTAATATTATTTTCAACTCTTAATGTTTCTCTGTAAACTCCTTGACATTCTATATTAGTTGATATTTCAATTTCATTTATTTCTTTAGTGATTGGTAATTCAATACTTCTTTTCTCAGTGGTATAGTGTTTATCATTAAGTTTTATAAAATATTTACTAGCTCCTTTTAAATCAAAAGAAATTGTAGAATTGACTGTATTCACAAAAGAAGAAACTGAAAATTCAGATGGTTGTTTAACTCTTACTGTGAAACATTGCTTTACTTTGGGAAATTCAAATAATGCAATGCATAAATCATATATCCCAGAACTAAGGTTCTCAAAAGATGTTTTTGAATTAAATTGCTTTTGTGTGCTTATATTTTGATTTAAAGATGCAATAAAGTCATCTTGGATTGAGGAGTTTATAACAATTGAACCATTATTACTTGAATTACAAGTCTCACTATTGACTTCTATGTTAAATGTATTTAGAGGAATTGGATCAAGCTCACATCCTTTATCATCAACCACATCACTGAGGGAATTTGGACACTCATCCAATTGATCATTAACACCATCTCCATCGGAGTCTTTGTAAGATATATCAATCCAATTTAAATTAAAATCTCCATTAATTATTTTCATTCTTAAGGTATATTCTCCCTTTTCTAAATTTATCCTTCCAGAGACAGTCTGCCAATTTTGCCAACCACTTGTAATTGGTAAAAGCATGGTTAATAGTTCTGTTTGACTTTTCTCAGAGGATAAAGAATAGAAAGTAACTCTACCAGAATTAGACTCTGCTGCGACTATTAATTTAATATCATATTCTAAATCAGATAAAACTTTTAACTTATAATCAACATAATCTCCTCCATTTGTGTATCCTATATTTGAACCACCACCTAAATCAGTTGTATTTTCAATTTCAACCCCGAACATATCAGAATATTGTTCAGCCTCTATTTTACCTGGAATTTCAAATACCTTTGCAATTAAATTATTCACTCGAAGATCTGAAAATTGTTCAAGAATAATTTCCTGATTGGTTTTGATATTAGTTCCAGAATAATTAACCGTGACGACATCTCCAAATGATAATGATTCAGAAAAATGGATTGTAAGGGTTCTTTTTTTTCATTCCATAATTTTTAAAGAATCAATTTGAACTAATTGATTATTGATATTTAAATTAAAATCCTGATTATTTTTTTTAATTGTCTGGGGATTAATTTCATTATTAAGTAGAATATTAATTTCTGAGTTAGTCTCACCTGTATTTGCCTCTAGAGCAATAAATTCAATATCACTTGTATCACTGATTCTTGAGAATTCCATTGTGGAAATATTAAAAGCTGGTAATTCTTTAATGTTAAATGAAAGTACGTGTTTACCCTCTTTTAAAATAATATTATCAAACTGTTGAATCTTAAAAGTATTCCAGTCACCTGTTGCGGAGACAGAGAGTGAAGAGGTTACAGGTTCATTATCTATTTCAATTTGAAATTTCCCTCCATCATCTAGCGCCGCTAAACTAGAATATAAACTATAAACTCCAGACTCCTTAATATTAAGTGTATAATTAACCCACTCCCCTTTATTTACAAAACCCAAATGATATCCATTGCCCTTTAAGTTGGTAGTATCAGCAGTTTTTTCAATATCCACCCCGTCATTTCTATAAACCCAACCTGAATTCCATGCTTGAAAATTTCCACTTGATAATTGATAATTTGCATCATCAACATCATAATAAGCATAACCACTTCTCCCCATATCATAATCGGACATATTGATAATTCCTGGTATTTCATGTTTTCTGAAGGGGATAGTTTCATCTGTCGAAACTTGACGAATTTGAGCATCATGGACATCTCTTTGATAATCACAATAAAGACTATTAGAACTATTTGCTAAATCCATCATGATAGAATATGCTTCATCAATATTTGGTTTTGATATATTACCCCTCCAATAATTTAAAATAGATTTATAACCTTCAGAAAATTTTATTGAGTAAGGCGCTACAATTTTTTCAATTCTTTTCATAGGCCACCATGACCATCCAATATTATTTTCTTCAAAAAGTTTTATGGCATCTCTGAACCATACATTTGAATTTTCACCAGATTCTCCCATCCATAAAGGAACATTGTACTCTTCTCTAATTTTAAGAACCCAATCTATTGATCCTAAATCATTAGCACTCCAATACTTATGAAAACTATAAACCATATTATTATCCCATGGTGGGGTAAGTCCTCTAAAATCGTTGGCAAAACCATTTCCTTCTATAAAAATTATATGCTCGGTATCAACAGATCTAATTGAGTCCGTAATTTCTTTATAAAGCAACCTGAGGTCTTCATTTTCATTTTCTAAAGGCCAGTTAACTTCATTTAATAAATCATATCCACCAAGCCAAGGTTCATCTTCATATCTTTCCGCTAATTTTTTCCACAAAGCAACCGTTTTTCTTTTATTATCATCACTTTCCCAAAGTGATGGTAAATCTGAATCATAGTCTGAAATAGCTGCATTTGCTCCTTGACCTCCTGGTGCAGCATGAAGATCTAATATTAAATACATTTCATTTGATTTACACCACTCCAATAGATCGTCAACCATTGTAAAACCTTTTTCCAACCAAGTATCTTCTCCAGAAATTGGCTCTTCTTGTATTGGTAGTGTAAACAAGTTGTAGTGCATAGGTAACCTAACACTATTAAAGCCCCACGAGGCTAGAGAATCTATATCAGCTTTTGTAACATGATTTTTGTGCCAAGAGTCAAAAAACTCATTAGTGTAATCTATGCCAATTAATTCAATTAGTCTTTCTTTAAATTCATGTTGAGTATCGGCTACATCAGAGGACTGCATCATGTAACCTTCCATTAGCATCCATCCTCCAAGACCCATTCCCCTCAAAATAACTTCATTACCATTTTGATCAACTATTTTATCACCATTGGTTTTTAATCCTTGACCAAAGCAATAATTTGAAAGAATAATAAATAAAAAAAGATATTTCCAAATACTCATTCGTAGGTTATAAAAAAAAGGAAATCAAATATATAAATATATATCAGTTTTGGGGAATTATTTTTTATACTTCTCAAACCAAGCAGTAATAGCGTTAACTTTAGTTATCAGGTTGCTTGGCCTTGCAGCAATCCCATGACTTGCTCCAGGAATTCTAATTAACATCGATGCAACACCATTAAGTTTTAATCCAGTGTAAAATTGTTCACTTTCAGCCATTGGTGTTCTATAATCATTCTCTCCTGTGAGAAGCATTGTAGGTGTTTTTACATTTCCAACATAAGAAATAGGTGATCTCTTCATGTAATGTTCTAAGTTTTCCCATGGTGGTCCCGGTTGCCAGTATTTATAGTAAAAATTTGTGTTATCGGCATACAAAACAAAACTATACCAATTAATTACAGGCTTTGCAACTACAGCTGCATTAAATCTATTAGTTTTACCAACAATCCATGCAGTAAGAACTCCGCCTCCACTCCCTCCAGTGACAAATAAATTGTTCTCATCAACAAAAGATTGTTCTAAAAGATGATCTATACCTGACATTAAATCATCATAATCTTGATTAGGATAGTTGTGGTGTATTAAATTTGCAAACTCTTTTCCATAACTTGTACTTCCTCTTGGGTTTGTATACAAAACTAGATACCCTTTACTTGCAAATAACTGAACTTCTGCAGAAAATCTAAACCCATAATTTGAATATGGTCCGCCGTGAATTTCAAGTATTAAAGGATATTTTTTTGAAGGGTCAAAATTTGGTGGCTTGACAAGCCATCCGTGTATTTCTCTGCCATCAAATGATGATTTGAACCATACCTCTTCTACATTTCCGAGTTTTTTATAATCAAACAAATCACTATTAAGGTTTGTTAATCTACTCATTTTTCCTTTATATCCAACTGCCAAGTCAGATGGGTTATATACACTTCCATATGTTATAGCGTATCTTCCATTTTTAGAAATAGTATATGTTCCCCCACTATATGGTCTTCCTAGAGAAAGTCCTCCTAATTCACTTTCAATATCACTTAACTTTCCTTCATTTGATATATAAGCTAATTTAGTCATGCCCTTATCGTCGTATTGAAAATATAGTCCTTTACCATCACTAGACCAGTTGATGTTACTAATATCCCTATCGAAATTGGAAGAAATATTAATAGAATTTTTTCCATCCGAAGACATTATATATATATCGCTTTGTTGATAACCAAGGTATTTCTCATCATATCCTAAGTAAGCTATTCTAGACCTATCAGGAGAAATTTTTGGACTGTAATCGGGACCAAAACGAGACGTTAATTTGGTAACTTTGTTTGTGTAAATATCCAATAAATAAATTTCAGAATTAGTTGGTTCTAGGTCTGAATCTTCATTTAAATTGGCAGAGAATACTATTTGTCGTTTTGATTTCCAATTTGGTGATCCTGAATTATTTGATAAAAAAGATACTTGTCTAGGAGTACCACCATCTACTGGAAGTATGAATATTTGATTATTTCCCTGTTTAAGGAATCCTTTTCCATCGCTTCTATACTTTGTATCAGAAATTTCAATTGCAGGTTTATTCCATATAGCACCTTTTGGTTTTTTTGGCATTGATACAAGTCGATTTAGACTCTTTTCCACAAAAGAAGTAAAGGTCAAATATTTATCATCTTCAGACCAATCTACTTTCCCAATTGAGCTCTGAATATTTGTTAATTTTTGATTTGTCTTCAAGTCCAATCTATATAAATAGAGTTGAACAGAACCATCTGAATTGGACTTATAAGTAAATTTATCTCCTGAATTTGACCATGTTGGATCAAAGTGGTTATAATTTCCAGTTGTTAAAGGTATATTATTTGAACCATCAAAATTAATCATCCAAATATTAGAAAAATTTTTATCAGTCATGATATCCTTAAAGTTTCTAACATATAATACTTTTTTTCCATCAGGAGAGATAGATGGACTAGAAACATACTCTAGGTCAAAAACATCAATTGACTCAAACTTATTTGACTGAGATTGTAATTGAAGTAACGAAAATAAAAGCATGACAAAAGTTACATGCATAAAAATTGACTTATTTCTTTTCATAATTATTAACTTTTAAAAACATTCACAATATACTTGATCTTAAAATCTATCTAAGTTCATTACTTTATCCCAGGCTGCAACGAAATCATTAATAAATAGTTCGTTAGAATCAGAGCAAGCGTAAACTTCAGCTAATGATCTCAGTTCAGAATTAGACCCAAAAATTAAATCAACTCTTGTTCCATTCCAAATAATTTCATTAGTTAATCTGTTTCTACCCTCAAAAATATTATCATTATTTGATTTAGGGCTCCAAGATATATCTAAATCTAAGAGGTTTACAAAAAAATCATTTGTTAATGAATCTTTTTTCTTTGTAAAAATTCCATGGTTTGAATTATCAGTATTAATATTTAGAACTCGCAATCCTCCAATTAAAACAGTCATTTCTGGTGCTGTTAAGGTCAAAAGCTGAGCTTTATCAACAAGCATTTCTTCAGTTGATATAGAAAAATTATTTTTTGAGTAATTTCGAAATCCATCTGCATTTGGCTCTAAAACTGAGAAAGAGCTTATATCAGTTTGGTCTTGTTCTGCATCAGTTCTACCTGGTTTAAATGGGACTTTTATATCGTTTCCTGCATTTTTTGCAGCCTTTTCAATAGCAGCGCAACCCCCAAGCACAATAATATCAGCTAAAGAAATTCTTTTACCGTTAGACTGCTCTGAATTGAATTTTTCTTTAATTTGTCCCAAAAGTTCTAGTACTTTTTTAAGCTGACTAGGGTTGTTTACTTCCCAATTAATTTGTGGCTCTAAAGCAATTCTTGCTCCATTTGCTCCTCCTCGTTTATCCGAGCCTCTGAAAGTTGATGCAGATGCCCATGCAGTTGATATTAATTCTGAAAGACTTAAATCACTGGATAAAATTTTATCTTTTAAATTTGATATATCATTTAAGTTTACCAATTCATGATCAACTTCTGGAATAGGATCTTGCCAAATCAAAATTTCTTCAGGAACATCTGGTCCTAAATACCTGGATCTAGGCCCCATATCACGATGTGTTAACTTAAACCAAGCTCGTGCAAAAGCATCAGCAAAAAATTCTGGATTTTCATAAAAATACCTAGAAATCTGGTTGTATTTTGGATCTTCTTTCAAAGCTATGTCAGTTGTAAGCATTATGGGAGCATGTTTAATGCTTGGATCATGAGCATCTGGAACTGTACCGGAACCTTTTCCTTCTTTTGGAGTCCATTGATAAGCACCACCAGGACTTTTTGTTAATTCCCAATCAAATTCGAAAAGATTTTCAAAATAATTATTACTCCATTTAGTTGGAGTAGTAGTCCAAGCACCCTCTAATCCACTAGTTATTGTATCAATTCCTTTTCCAGTTCTGTAGGAATTTTTCCAACCCATACTTTGTTCTTCTATACTAGCACCCTCTGGTTCAGATCCAATATATCGATTTGGATCAGCAGCACCATGTGTCTTTCCAAAAGTATGACCTCCAGCAATCAGAGCAACAGTTTCTTCATCATTCATTGCCATTCTACCAAATGTTTCCCTTATGTCATTCGCTGCTAATAATGGATCTGGATTTCCATTGGGTCCTTCTGGGTTAACATATATTAAACCCATCTGAACTGCTCCTAATGGGCTCTCTAATTCTCTATTCTCAGTGTACCTTTTGTCTCCAAGCCATTCTGTTTCAGATCCCCAATATATGTCCTCTTCTGGTTCCCAAACATCTTCTCTCCCTCCCGCAAATCCAAATGTTTTGAATCCCATAGATTCCATTGCACAATCACCAGCAAGAATCATAAGATCTGCCCAGGAAATTTTTCTTCCATATTTTTTCTTAATTGGCCAGAGTAAGAGTCTAGCTTTATCCAAATTTTGGTTGTCAGGCCAGCTGTTCAAAGGAGCAAAACGCTGAGTTCCAGATCCTGCTCCTCCCCTTCCATCAGCTATCCTATAGGTTCCAGCACTATGCCATGCCATTCTGATGAAAAAAGGTCCATAGTGTCCATAATCTGCCGGCCACCAATCCTGAGAATTAGTCATTAGTTCATAAAGATCATTTTTTACCATCTCTAAATCTAAAGATTCAAATTCTTCGGCATAGTTAAAATCTTTTTTCATTGGATTAGACAAAGAAGAATGTTGTCTTAGAATATTTAATTTTAAATTTTCAGGCCACCAATCTCTGTTTATTGGGAGATCTCCCGCACTTGCTTTTATTTCTCCCCCCATGAAAGGGCACTTACTTTGACCGTTATTACTAGGTTTTCCATTTAAGTTATTATGATTATGCATTTTAGTATATTTTTAATAATTAAATTTATTTAAAAAAGTTATGATTATAATACTCAAATGATCATAAATTCTTATACTTAAATAAGATTTTATAATATTTATGTTTCTCAAAATAAAAAAAAATTACTGCATCTTAATAATGTTCTTTATTTGTTTTTCTGCATGTGAAAGATCTAAATATCAAAATAGCATTATATCATCTGCTCATCCATTAGCATCAAAAAGCGGAAAAAAAATGTATGAACTAGGAGGAAATGCTTTTGATGCAGCAGTCTCTGCCGCATTTACTCTCTCAGTTGTAGAACCAAGTATGAGCGGTCTGGGTGGCAGACTTCAAGCTATTTTTGCAAGTAATGGAAAAATAGGAGGTGTTGATGCTTCAACTGAAGTACCCTTATCATACAAACCAACTAAAGAAAAGTTTGAACATGGATATAAAACAATAGGTATTCCTGGAGTTGTGGCTGGGTTAATAAAATTACATGAAGAAAACGGGTCACTACCTTTGGAGATAGTAATGGCTCCAGCCATTTATCATGCCAAAAATGGATTTAAAATGCTACCTGGTGAGGCTTACAGGCAAAAGTTAGCTAGTAAAATATATAAACAATATGATGGTACTAGTTTTCATTTTTTAAAAGAAGATAAAACCAATTATGAAAAAGGGGAAACGTTTATTCAAGAGTCTCTTTCAAAAGTTTTAATTAAAATTTCAAAAGAAGGAAAAAAAGGCTTTTACGAGGGAGAAATTGCTAAAAAAATTGTTTCTGATATTCAAATCAATGGAGGTATAATTACACTTAATGATTTAAAAAATTATCAAGCTCTAGATTCCAGAATTTTAGAAGGTAAGTATGAAAATCATAACTTATATTCTCTTTTTCTACCTTCTTTTGGTGCAATAACTATTAAAATATTACAAATATTAGATAATCTCCAAACTGCAAAAACAGAAGAAGAATGGGTTTTAAATATTGGATCAGCCACCAAACTAGCCTATCAATCTAGAGACTATCAAATAAATGAGGATTCTTTGAAAAACATATTATCCTATGATAGAGCTAAAAAAATTGCTAGGAAATTAATAAATAAAAAGATAATCTCAAATAATAATTTATCAGATCAACCTAAATCCTGGATAGCAGATATTGGTCATACAACTCATTTGACTACAGCCGATAAAAAAGGAAATATTGTAAGTTTAACTCAGACAATTGGACCTTTAATGGGATCGAAAGTTGCTTCAAAAGGATTAGGTTTTGTTTATGCAGTTACTCTAGGAGGCTATTTAGGAAACTACAAACCTGGTGATAGAGCAAATTCTCATATTTCTCCCACACTGATTTTTAAAGACAATTCACCTGTTTTAGCATTAGGAGCTGCTGGGGGTAGTAGAATTATAACTGCAATTACACAAGTTACAAGTAGATATTTAGGTCAGAAAAAATCGTTAAATAAATCTCTCCTACTCCCAAGAGTATATCCTTATAATGACACCCTTCAAATTGAAAATCATAAAGGTCTTCAAAATATTAATGCAAAACTTAATCAAAAAAAAACCCCTTTTAAATTAATTGATGGTATTGCTAGATTTGGAAGAGTTCATGCGGTAGCCTTGGATTCAATAAATGAAAAATGGATTGGTGCATCTGACCCAGACTGGGAGGGTACTGTTGAATCTTATTAGAAAAAATAGATTTTAAAATTATCTCTCATCTATAAAATCCCTCCAACACTTCCTCCATCAACTTTTAAGACTGATCCATTGGTTGCCGAGGACAACGGACTTGAAAGATATACTATGGCGTTTGCAACTTCAGATGAAGAAGCAAAACGTCGAATTAATGATGAGTTTCTTGATACTGAAAAAAAGTCGTCTTCAATTTCTTTTACCGACTTGTTTAATTTTTTTGCACTTTGATTTAAAAAAGTATTTGCTCCTTTAGTGAGCGTAGAACCGGGCATTACAGTATTTACAGTAATATTTGTATCTTTAGTTAATTGAGCAAGACCCCTAGATATAGCCAAAATGGATGCCTTTGTCGTACTATAAGGAATTAAATCATTAGGCACCAAAGAAGCACATTCGCTTGATATAAAAATAATTCTCCCCCAATTTTTTTTTAACATTAGAGGCAAAAAATACTTAGAAAGTCTAACACCACTCATCACATTCACTTCAAATTGCTTAAACCATTCATTATCCTGAATTTCAAAAAATGTTTTAGATTCATAAATTCCCACATTATTTATTAATATATCTACATCAGGTAATCTTTTTATTAGTTTTTGAATCTGATTTGGTTTTGAAAAATCAGTAGCTATTCCAGAAATTTTTGATCCTGGATATTTAGTTTTTATAAAGTCTAAAGCATCAGAAACACTGATTTCACTACGTCCATTTATTATGACATTTGCTCCTTCTTTAACCAAGAGCTCTGCTGTAGAAAGTCCAATTCCAGAGGTTGAGCCAGAAATAAAAGCACTTTTTCCTTTTAATTTATAATCCATAAACCTTATTCTTTAAAAAATCTACCACTTATTAAGTCCTAACAACTTCTTACCCAGCATACTTAATTTAGCTGTCTTATATTTTTTTTGCTCCCAATTCCTTGGATCTCCGGGAAAAGCATATCCCTCTGGTGCAATTCTATGTTTCCAAGATTTAATTCTACAGTTTTTTAATTCAATATTATCTTCTTGAGCAGGCATCATTGATATGTATTGAGCAATTCTTACTTTATCTTTTGAATAATTTGGTCTTATTCCGTGTGGCTCAGAGCTATTAAAAATTAAAAGATCTCCAGCATTTAATCCAACCTTTACAATTTTATCTTCTAACCCTTTAATATTGGGTTGAAAACGATTTCTATCTTTTGGTTGAGTCAATTTCCATTTATCATAATTTTTAAATAACCATGGAATACATTGAAACCCCCCCATATTTTTATCTTTTTGATCTGAAAGAGCAATAACACCTTGAACATTTTGAGGTTTTGTGTCAGGGTCATAATCCCAATGAATAAAACCATCATATTTATATCCGGGGCGAATAGGGAAATTTAAATTTGCCCTATCAATGGTTACCCAAAGTTTTTCTGTACCCCAAATATCAACAAATGCTTCATAAACTCTTTGAGTTTGTCTATTATTCCATAACATCTGACTATTGTAAACTTCAACCATACCCGTACCTGCTAGTTCTTTCATTTCCATCCTAGCCCTTGGTGCTGTATACCATGTATTGGATTTTTTGGGATCTTTATCTTCGAATTCCCATATTGATTTTGCCGTTAGATGAGCTTGATCACTTGAAATAGCATTATTTATTACCACATATCCATTTTCCTTCCAAAACCGCCATTGATCAATGGTTAATACCTTCAATGAATCTTGAGTTGCATCCTTTCTTAAATTAATACTACTTGTTTTTGCAGTTGATGGGTTTCCGGGAATTTCTTTATGCTGATTTTTGGGAACTTTGATTTTTTCCATGATTTTAATTTTCAATTAAAAATTAAATATAAATAAATACAATTATTTTTTTTGCCAATTTGAATTAAAGGTTTTATATAAACCTTTGTCTATTCTCGAATAACCATGACCCCCAAAAAAGTCTCTTTGAGCCTGAATCAGGTTTGCGGGAGAAGTATCTGAACAAATTGAAAGCCAATAATTATATGAATTCGAAAATGCATCTAATGGTATTTTATTCTCTAAACCATGACTTATTAAATTAGATGTACATTGTTCTAGTTCATGCAATTTTTCTAAAATATTTTTATTTTTTAAAAGATCTTTGGAAGTTTTAAAAATTGAAAAAAGATTTTCCATCAATTCTGATCTGATTATACATCCCTGTGTCCATACCCTTGAAATTTCAGAGGGATTATATTCCCAACCATTGATTTTTGATGCCTTTTTTATAAGGTTAAATGATTGTATATGATTTATCAACCTGGCAAACTCATATGATTTATTTATAACTTCTAAATCAATTTTAGTTGTTTTTTTTAAACTAGGTTTATTTTCTGATAAAAAAATTCTTTCAGATTTCATTTTAGAAATAAATCTAGAATTTACAGCTGAGGAAACCATTGAATTAGGCTCTCCATATTTTAATGCAGCAATTGAGGACCAAATACCAGTTCCTTTATTTTCTGCTTTATCGGATATTAGATCAATCAAATATTTATTTCCTTCTTTTTTTTGAAAAATCTGATGTGATATTCCTAACAGATAACTAGAATTATGACCTTTGTTCCATTTATTAAATAGTTTTGAAATTTCATGGTTATTCATAAATTTTTTAACAATTGAATATATCTCAGCAATCAATTGCATCTCAACATACTCAATACCATTGTGAACCATTTTAACAAAATGTCCTGCGCCGTCTGAACCAATTCTTGTTTGAGAGGGCTTCTTATTTTTTTCATTAACAGATAATAAATTAAGTAGTGGTCGCATGACCAAATATGCCCTTTTAGTTCCACCAAACATTATTGAAGCTCCGTTTCTA
>MDTA01005710.1_pt1 | contig 33261 bp, 29 predicted proteins | sample 811151 | NCBI WGS metagenome assembly MDTA01 (sample SAMN05326648, study PRJNA326480) | marine metagenome | isolation source: seawater | place: Indian Ocean: South | collected 2010
AGTCAAAGCTGGAACGCGACTACAAGCAGCTTCAAATATGGGTCCTATATGATCCCAATCCTCAGGGAGGGTTCCAAAACAAAAATCTTTTGGAACTCCTTCTAGCTTCCAAATTTTTGCACGCGGTTCAAAAAAACCTGCCATTATTTTCCCAGTCTCTTCTTTAAAGTACGTGTAATTGCCAGGATCACGGAGAGTGGGCATTCCTTGTAAAACTCCTTCAAGAGGCTCAGTAACTATATAAAAGTGCTCACAAGCCTGTAAGGGGATATTCACCCCAATTGTTTCAGCTAATTGCCTGGTCCAGATCCCGCCTGCCATTACAACGTTTTCAGCTTCAATTCGCAGTCCATCGTCGGTCTGGACACCTGTACAGAGACCGTTTTTTTGTATTAAAGACTCAACACAGACTCCTTCAAAAATTTGAGCACCTCCATTACGCGCCCCTTTTATAAGAGCCATTGTCGTATCTACTGGAGAAGTAACACCATCATCAGGGATGTAAAGCGCTCCAACTAGATCATCAGTTTTTACAAGTGGCCAGAATTCTCTTAATTCATCCATTTCTATTTCACGAATTTCCACTCCAACTGTTGAAGCCATGGAAATACCTCTTTTAAGCTCTTCCCACCTTTCGATATCGGCTGCAACTGAAATGGACCCTGGTTTTCTATAACCAGTTGCTTGACCAGTTTCTGCTTCCAAGTCTTCGAACAAACGTGCTGAATATGTTGCCAATTTTGTAAGTGAGTAAGTCGATTTAAGTTGTGAAACCAGTCCTGCCGCATGCCAAGTGGTTCCTCCAGTGAGTTGTCCTTGTTCAAGAACTAATACATCTGAAATGCCACGTTTTGTAAGGTGATATGCGACACTTGCACCAATAATTCCGCCGCCAATAATAACCACCTGAGCTCTTTCAGGAATTCCTTTCGACATAGATGAAAACGATAGACTTGATGAACTTCCAAAACAATTCTGAAGGTTTATTTTTGTGAATCTAAAGATCTGATCTAGCGTTAAAGAAATACGTTCATTAGATTCGTATTTGTCGAAAGTTAAAAATGGTTAAAAGTAGAAAAATCTCAGACACTGGTGAAGCGAGGGCTCCTGGACCAAGTCTTAGAGAACATTTGCTTGCTGATGGCTCTGGTGTCTCACCACCTCTTTTGGAAGAATCCTATGTTTTTCTGGGAGATGAAGATATTTCATATGACTGGTACACATCGAAAGAAAGACTTCAAGACGAGTTTTTACACCTATGGCCAAAGGTATGGCAATGGGCTTGCAGAGAAGAACACATTCCAGAACCCGGCGACTATTACGTCTATGACATCGGTGAATTATCCGCAATAATTGTTCGCACGGAGGACATGTCAATAAAGGCTTATTACAACGCATGCATGCATCGTGGAACACAACTAAAACCTCCGGCGAGTTGCGGTGTGACCAAAGGTTTGAAATGTCCATTTCATGGTTGGACCTGGTCTTTACAAGGAGAGTTAGTTGACTTGCCTCAGGAATGGGATTTTCCGCATGTAGATGCAGAAAGCCACAGGCTTCCAGAAGTAAAAATAGGACTATGGGGTGGGTTTGTTTTTTTGAATTTTGATCAAAATGCTGAACCGTTAGAAGAATACCTAGGAGTTCTACCTGAACACTTTTCCCACTGGAACCTAGAAGACCGATATATAGAAACCCATGTGTGTAAGCGTTTGCCAGCAAATTGGAAGGCCTCAGCAGAGGCTTTTATTGAGGCTTATCACATAAGAGAGACACACGCAGGTGGTAAACCTGGAACAGAAGCCCCGACACAGTATGACATTTTTGGCGAAAATGTAACCAGGTTCGTTCACACCATTGGATCCCGTAATGGTTCAACAGAAATAGGCGTAGATGAGCAAGAACGCTTAGAGCGGTTATTAAAAGGAAAAATAGACGACAAGTCCGTACCGAAACTTCCTGAAGGAGTCAAAGCAAGAGATTTCTATGCGCAGCTCCTTCAAAAAGAATATGGAGACAAATATGGAAAAGATTTTTCAGACTTAACAACTTCAGAGACCATTGATTCAATTGAGTATTTTCTTTTCCCAAACGCCTTTTTCTTTCCGGGCTTGTCATTGCCGATGGTTTATAGATTTAGACCTGACCCAGTTGATCCTGATTACTGCAATTTTGATCTTATTTTTCTTCGGCCTAAACCAGAAAATGAGACCCCGCCGCGTCCACCTGAACCCGTAAATCTTGAAGTCGAAGAAAGCTATACACTGGTTGAGTCAGTTGGGTCTTTAGGAGTTATATACGATCAGGACACTTCAAATTTAGCTGCGCAAACGCGTGGATTTAAATCGAGCCTCAAAAGAGGACAGACACTCGGAAATTATCAGGAAGTTAGAATTAGACATTTACAAATGAAAGTAAACGAATATCTAAGTGTTTCAAAATGAAAACAAAATTTGAGAATACAAAGTTTGGTCAGACAGTTAGACCATAATAAAGTTCTATATATAAACTTTTGAGTGGAAAATCAAATACAGTCAACTTCTTGGCCGTTAATTCGACAATATAAGAAAGAAATATGGTTTCTAAAGAGAGATATTTATGGAAGTAACAGACGAGATTCTTATCGACTTATATAAACGGATGGTAAGAGTGCGATTATTCGAAGAAGAGGCTGGACGTCTAGCTGAGTCTGCCAGATTGCCAGGGTTTTTGCATTTGTATGTTGGAGAAGAGGCTGTCGCAGCAGGTGTTTGTGCAGCTCTGAAAAACGAAGACCAGATCACCAGTACCCACAGGGGACATGGCCACTTGCTTGCTAAAGGTGGAGATTTCAATCGAATGATGGCTGAACTCATGGGTAAAGCTACCGGCTACTGCAATGGGAAAGGTGGCTCTATGCATATATGCGATTTAGATCTCGCAATGTTAGGAGCCAATGGAATAGTAGGAGCAGGAGTTCCTATATCAGTCGGAGCAGCGTATGCAAATAAGCTAACCAGTAATGGTCTTATCTCCGTATCCTTCTTCGGAGATGGAGCCACAAATATCGGCGCTTTTCATGAAGCAGCCAACATGGCAGCAGCTTTATCCTTACCAATGCTCTTTGTCTGTGAAAACAACGAGTACGCAGAATACAGTCCGAGGCACAAAACAATGGCAATTGCAGACGTGATTGAAAGAGCAGCAGCTTACGGTTTCCCAGGAGCGATCGTTGACGGGATGGATTCTGTGGCAGTTTTTGAAGCAGCTACTTTAGCCATTGAAAAAATAAGAAACGGTGAGGGTCCCATGATGCTCGAGTGTAAGACCTATCGTTTTTATGACCATGTCGGGGTTAAGGGAACAGCTTCAAATTATCGAACGGATGAAGAAGTAGAAGAAATGAGAAAACGTGACCCTTTAGTTATTCATGAAGCTCGTTTAGTTGAATCAGGAGTCATGAATGATGAAGAAATTCAAGCTTTTAAAGACGAGATTCAAAAAGAGGTAGATGCGTCTGTTGAATTTGCTGAACAGAGCCCATTTCCTGAAAGCGATGACATTCTGGTTGATGTGTATACGAACGGGGGTGTTTCATGAGTCCTGACAACATCTTTGAAGGAGCTTCAGGCTCTGAGAACTCTGAAAGCAACTCGGGCGAACGTAAACTTGGCTACGGAGCGGCAGTGGTCGAAACCATGGCGCAGATAATGAGAGAAGATGAATCTGTTTTCTTAGCAGGTGAAGATGTAGGTGCCCATGGAGGCGTTTTTGGTTATTTTCGTGGTCTTCAACCAGAGTTTGGTGATGAGAGAGTCGTAGATACCCCAATAGCAGAACAAGCAATCATAGGCCTAGGAATTGGAGCGGCAGTTCAAGGTATGCGACCTGTGGTCGACTTGATGTTTATGGATTTTATTTGTGTTGCTATGGATCAGATTGCAAATCAGGCTGCCAAATTGAAATATATGTTTGGTGGCGGGGCAAAGCTGCCTTTGACAATTACGACAGCAGGAGGAGCGGGGCTTTCAGCAGCTGCTCAACATAGTCAAAGCCTTGAGGCGATGCTTTGCCACATTCCCGGTCTCAAGGTTGCTATGCCTTCAGACGCTTACGAGGTTAAGGGGCTATTAACATCCTGTATTCGGGAAGACAATCCTACAGTTTTCATTATCAACAAAAGAAAGTTGGCTGATGCTTGTCATGTCCCCGAAGAGCTTTTTGAGATTCCTCTAGGGAAAGGACACATTTTCCGTGAAGGAAGTGATGTCACTCTCGTAGCTATTGGGAGAATGGTAGACGAGGCTAGAGGGGCCGCTGACATATTGTCTGAAGAAGGAATAGATTGTGAGCTGATTAATCCTAGAACAGTTCAACCTCTCGACATCGATCTAATCGTCGAATCGGTTAGCAAAACAGGCAATTTAGTCATCGTTCATGAAGCGGTAAGATTTGGTGGGATTGGCGCTGAGATTGCAGCCCAAATCCAAGAAGAGGCTTTTGATTATTTGGATGCACCTATAGGAAGAGTTGCTGCGCCATTTAGTCCAATTCCATTTAGTCCAGTTTTAGAAAAGCAATATGTTCCAGATGCTGAACGTATCGCTGCTGGTGTAAGAAATTTATCCTGAGGTTTTTTAGCAGGTGTCAACAGTCGGGCTAATTGCGAATCCTTTAGCTGGGAAAGATGTACGAAGGTTTGTATCAGCAGCATCAGTAAACAGTGATAGAAACAAGATTGAAATTTTGAAACGTTGTGTTTTGGGAGCACTAGATGCTGGAGCTGAAAACATTCTTTTGGCACCCGACTTTAGAAATTTGTCACTAAGAGCTGTTGAAAGTTTAAATCTTGGTAACAAAATAATAGAAATGCCGATTGAGATCGAAGGTGGTCGTCAAGACACGACTAGAGCTGCAGACATTTTTAAAAAAGAAAAAGTTGAAGCGATAATTTCTCTTGGGGGTGATGGAACACAAAGGGACTTAATTTCAGGCTGGATAGATGCTCCTTTGTTGCCAATTTCCACAGGAACCAACAATGTTTTTCCTTTCATGGTTGACCCTACAGTCGCTGGGACTGCCGCAGGGCTTATAGCTGCAAACAAGTTAAAAATCGAGGAAGTAGCGCGTCAAGCGAAAGTAATACATGTTGAACTACCAAACGGGACTAAAGATTTAGCTTTAGTTGATGTTGTATTAGTAAGTGAAAGGTTAACTGGAAGCAGAGCAGTAATAAAATCCGATTCGATAAAACGAGTCATAGCTGCTATCGCTAATCCAGCTTCTATAGGATTAGCTTCAATTGCTGGACGTAGCCATCCGGTTTATTTTGATGATGATATGGCAGTTTCAGTAAGCTGTGATCCGCATTCCACAAAACGAGTTACATCTCCAATAATGCCGGGATCAGTATCCGATGTTGGCATCACAGAGATTAAACAAATTGAACTTGGTGACACTTTCAGTTTTAAGGGTCCTGGGGTTTTGGCGTTCGATGGAGAAAGAGATTTTGTATTAGGAGAAGAAGAAGTGAAAATTACCGTCCTACGCAACGGTCCTCGAGTTATAGACCCTAATTATGCAATTCAAACGGCTGCTGCCAATAAAGTGTTTCTTAGAGAGGAATAACAAATATGCCAGCACCTATTTTTATGCCGAAACTGGGTTTGACTATGACCGAAGGAACCCTGACCGAGTGGCTAGTTTCTACTGGTGAAACTGTAAGCCAGGGACAACCTGTGGCTTCAATAGAAACAGACAAAATAGAAACCGAAATAGAAGCCGAAGCTGAAGGAATATTGCACCAGTCAGCAAAATCTGGTGAAGTTTTCGAATGTGGATTAGTTTTAGGCTGGATATTAGAAGAAGGCGAGGAGCCACCTGAAAATTCTGAACCTGAAAATTCTGAACCTGAAAAGAAAAATATTCCAGCTGTCGACTCAAGTGTAAATACTGAAAACGAAACAAAGACAAAAACTGGTCGTGTTGCAGCTTCTCCTGCTGCAAAAAAACTTGCTCGAGAAAAAGGAATTGACCTCTCTACCATCTCAGGAAGCGGCCCCGGCGGAAGAATAGTTGTAGAGGATGTTGAAGCAGTTTCTACCAATGAGATAACAGTTGCTAATTCTGCACCTGATAACGCTAAAGCCTCACAAGCAGCGGTTAACGAAGCACAAAAATTAGGAGTGGATCTTAGAGATGTAAAAACATCTTCAAAAGATAAAAGAATAAGAAAATCAGACGTTCAAGAACACATAAAAAGCTCTCCAGGGTCAAATGAAGGCACGAATGAAGGTTTTACCTTCGACCCAATAGGTGAAGGAGAACGAGTTCCAATTACTGGAATGAGAAGAGTTATTTCCGACCGAATGCACGCAAGTATCCAAGGCATGGCGCAGTTAACCCTTCACCTTGATGTAGATATGGATAACGCAATTTCCCTCCGCAAGAATATGGAAGCTGACGATTCATTGCCTGGGTATACAGATTTCGTAATCGCTTCAGTAGCTCGTGCATTAAAAATTCATCCTTTACTTAACTCACAAATGCTAGAGAATGAAATCCTTCATCTAAATGAAATAAATGTTGGAATGGCTGTTGCTCTTGATGAAGGTTTAGTTGTGCCTGTAATAAGAAATGCTGATCAACTTTCTCTTAAGGAAATTGCCGAAAATACTTCTCGTCTGGCGAAGCAGGCTAGAAGTGGAAAATTGGCATTGGAAGATCTTGAAGGTGGAACTTTTTCTGTTTCCTCATTAGGAATGTTTGGGGTTGATGGCTTCACACCTGTAATTAATCCTCCAAACTCTGCAATTTTGGGTGTTGGTCGTATACGTGAAGACATGACTTGGGTAGACCAGAAACCAACAAAAGTATCGAGAATGGTCTTAAGCCTTACTTGGGACCATCGTGTTTTAGATGGAGCGCCTGCGGCAGATTTTGCTAAAACAGTAAAATCAGGTCTAGAAAACCCAGAATCTTTAATAGATGCAGACAGTTAGCCCGCCATTTGTATAGCTACTTCGCCTGCTGTTTTAACATTGTTCAAAATTAAATCAATATTCGCCTGAAGAGTAAGATTACCACTGGCTTCCGAAACTTTTTCTAGCAAAAATGGAGTAATTGCGTTCCCTGTAATGCCAGCTGATTTGGCTTTTTCAAGACTTTGATTAATAGCATCTTGAACAATTTTTTGGTCTACAGATTTTTCTTTTGGTATTGGTACTGCTACAAGTTGACCGGTATCTAAACCAATTTGCCAATGGGCCTGCAGTAAAGCGGCAACCTCTTCCGCCCCAGTAGCTGTAATCTTTGTTTTTAAGCTGCCACCCGATGTCCAAAATTCTGGAAAAGTATCAGTTTTATAGCCAATGACCGGCACTCCGAGAGTTTCCAAAAGTTCAAGTGTTCGCGGAATATCGAGTATCGATTTCACACCTGCACAAATAACAGCAACTGGAATTTCAGACAGTGCTTTAAGATCTGCAGAAATATCACCGTCGTTACCTCTGTGCACTCCACCAATTCCGCCCGTAGCAAAAATTTGGATACCGGATTTATGTGCTGCGAACATGGTTGTAGCAACAGTCGTTGCACCAAGTGATTTTCCAGCTAGGACTGTTCCCAGAGTGTTAAAACTGGTTTTTTCTACGTCATTTTCAGTACCTAAAAGTTCTATTTCTTCATGACTTAGACCTACCTGCAAGTGACCGTCAATTACAGCGACAGTGGCAGGAACAACTTGTAAATCTCTCAAAATTTTTTCAGATTTTGCAGCCACTTCTATATTTAAAGGAGAAGGAAGCCCATGAGAAATAAGAGTTGACTCTAAAGCGACAACGGGTTTTTTTGTTCTTACAGCTTCTTGGATTTCTTCAGAAATTTTCAACAGACTCATAACAACCACGTTATATGTATACATAACTAATTGATTTAAGTTAAACAATTAGATCGGTGTTTTGTATTCAGAGTTTCTTAAAGAATTTCGGCGAACTATTTACAACCCGTTTGTTTATAGGATTATGGAATCACTAGTGATTGAAAATACTTTACGTTTCGAAGAATTTAACGGAGAAAAATATGACAAGTTTTGACCCCTATTCTCTTGCTGAGGAAGCTGCAAATGAACTAGCAGAAGAAACTGGTTTAGTTAATCACGATGTAGCTTTAGTTCTTGGTTCAGGGTGGGCCGCAGCTGTTGATGAGATCGGCAGTATTTCAGCTGAAGTGGAAATGGCAAAACTACCAGGTTTCCCTGCTCCGACTGTTTTAGGGCATCGCAATTTGATCCGATCTATCAAAGTCGGTCAAAATAATGTACTTGTTTTTGGTGGAAGGGCCCATTTATATGAAGGTCACTCAGTTGACACGGTGGTGCACGGTGTACGAGTAGCAGCCTCAGCAGGATGCAAGTCGATTGTTTTGACTAATGCTGCAGGTGGGTTAAATCCCGACTGGCCAGTCGGACAGCCAGTCATTATTTCTGACCAATTGAACCTTATGGGCAATTCTCCAATGGTTGGACCAGCACCACCTGAAGGTAAGGCAATTCGCTTTGTAGATTTAACCGAAGCCTATTCATTACGGTTAAGACGGTTAGCTCAAGAAGTCGATCCAACATTACCCAACGGAGTTTACGCCGGTTTGTTGGGAGGAGCTTTCGAAACACCAGCAGAGATTAAGATGTTTGCAAAAATGGGTGCAGATTTAGTTGGAATGTCGACTGTTTTGGAAACTATTGCGGCAAGACACCTTGGTGTAGAAGTGCTAGGAATCTCTCTTGTTACAAATCAAGCAGCAGGCATGTCTGAAGAAAATCTTGATCACGAGGATGTTTTAGCTGCAGCTGAAGACGCAGGACCGCGCATGATGAGTTTATTAGCTGGCATTTTGGAACGTTTGTGACGAAAGCAATCAGTTCAGACGAAGCTTTAGAAATTGCAAAAAAATGGCTACTAAATGATCCGGATGAAATAACAAGATCTGAAACTCAAAATTTGATCTCAGAATCCGGAGATGAAATTATTAGAAGATTTGGCGGTTCTTTGTTGTTTGGCACAGCGGGTATACGCGGCCCCAGAGGAGCTGGGCCGATGAGAATGAACAGACTTATGGTCAGAGTAGTAGCAAGTGCCATAGCTAAAAAGTTATTAGAAGACACCCAAAATGATGAAGTGCCGTTAGTAGTAGTTGGTTACGATGCGCGTCACCAGAGTCAGGTTTTTGCAGAAGATTCTGCTCGTGTTTTAGCTACACACGGAATCAAATGTTTAATTTTGCCAGAGCCTTTGCCGACTCCTGTTTTGGCATACACCCTTTTATCACAAAGGGCTAAAGCCGGAATAATGGTTACCGCTAGTCATAACCCTGCAGAGGATTCCGGTTACAAGGTTTACTGGGAGGACGGTGCTCAAATAACAACTCCCATCGATACACAAATCGCTGAAAAGATCGATTACATAAATCCTCCTCTCGATACGGATTTAGCTGATTTAGACGACCCTCTGATAACAAAAGGCGGAAGTGGTTTAGTAGAAAAATATGTTGATTTTGCTTGCTCTTGTGTGTCCTCAGACACTCAACGTGAAATAAGTATTGTGTACACGCCATTGCACGGAGTTGGTAAAGAAACATTTGTTCAAGTTTTTGAAAAAGTGGGATTTGAAGATTTAGCAATTGTCGCTGCTCAAGCTGATCCAGATCCTGATTTCCCGACTGTTTCTTTTCCAAACCCGGAAGAAGAAGGAACACTAGATTTGGCAATCGAACTTGCAGACACTGAAAATGCCGATTTAGTTATTGCAAATGATCCTGATGCGGATCGGTTAGCTGTTGTAATCAATCATGGAAAAGAGTGGCGTCATCTCAACGGAAATGAGATCGGAGTATTACTGGCAGAGCATCTTCTAAATAGAGGGCAAGAAGCAGACAGACTTGTTGTCACGACGGTTGTGTCATCTCGTTTACTTTCTAAATTGGCAGATTTCCACAAAGTAAAATACGCGGAAACACTGACGGGTTTCAAATGGATAGTTCGTCCCGGCTTAGAAGATGCGACCTCTAGATTCATATTTGGGTATGAGGAGGCACTTGGTTTTGCGATTGATGACTCAGTGCGTGATAAGGATGGTATTACTGCAGCTTTGCTTTTTGCAGAACTGGCAGCCAGATTAAAATCTGAAGGTAAAACGGCAATTAACCTCTTGGAAGATTTGTGGAAACGTCACGGAGTTCATAAAACTTCTTTGGTTACACAGAGATTTACTGCTGAGACAGATATTTCATCAGATTTAATGTCACCGTTGAGAAATAGTCCCCCTAAACAAATAGCTGGATGCAACATAGTTGAATCATTTGATTTGATGACACCTGTCAAAGAGTTTCCAGCAACAGACGCAATTGTATTCATTCTTGAAAAGGGGAGAGTTGTAATTCGCCCAAGTGGAACAGAGCCGATGGTAAAGATCTATGTTGAAGCCATAGAATCAGTTATTAACGATGACATCGAGTCTGCTGAAAGATCTGCAGAGCGTATGATAGAGAACCTATTAGATGGAGTCAGAAGTTTGTTTCCAATAGAGAGAGATAAGTAAAAATGTCTACTTCTACAGTTACATCAGTTGAAACTGGTTTGCCAATAAGAGTAACTCCGGTGGATGAGGTATCACTAGAGGCTAGGGCTTCTTCGTTGGCGACAAGGTCAATAAAAACCACCAGTAAGAGAGCTGCTTTACACTTATCGATTCGTTGTATGGACCTCACAACTCTTGAAGGTGTAGACACTCCAGAAAAAGTCGCTTCATTGTGCCAAAAGGCAAAACGTCCTGACCCTACGAACGTGTCCATTCCTCAAGTTGCAGCAGTTTGTGTATATCCAGAAATGGTGGGACATGCGGTAGAAGCTACAAAAGACTCCGATGTGAAGGTGGCGAGTGTGGCTGGCGCTTTCCCAAGCGGATTATCCAATATTGATGCACGAACAGCTGATATTACTGATGCTGTAAACAGAGGCGCTGATGAAATAGATATCGTGCTAAACAGATCAGCTTTTCTTGCAGGTGATGAGAAAAGAGCCTTTGAAGAGATAGTTGCTTCAAAAGAAGCTTGTGGTGAAGCACATCTAAAAGTTATTTTAGAGGTCGGCGAACTTGGAAGCTATGACAAAATACGTCAAGCATCGATGCTTGCGATGGCTGCAGGTGCAGATTTTATAAAAACATCAACCGGTAAAATTTCAGAAGCATCCAGCTTGCCAAGAATGTTGTGCATGGCCGAGGCGGTTAGAGATTTTGCATACCAAACAAATATCTCTGTTGGAATTAAGGCAGCTGGCGGAATTCGTACAGCCAAACAAGCCTGGCACTATTTGGTAGTTATTGCAGAAACTTTGGGAACTGATTGGCTTAATTCTGAAAGGTTTCGTATCGGAGCTTCAAGCCTTCTAAACGATGTTCTGCTTCAATTAAAACGTCTGGATTCAGGTTTTTATAGCGGACCTGATTACGTAACGGTGGATTAGATGGGAATGTCAAACTTTAAAGAAGGTTCTGATTCGGAGGATTTCGGGATTGATTACGCTCCGGCAGTCGAATCAACCAGTCTGCTGAATATAAAAGAAAAGTACGGACTTTTTATTAATGGCGATTTTTTAGACACTTCGTCTTCAAAATTTTTTAAGACATTAGACCCGTCGACAGAAAAACCATTGGCGGAAATAACGGAAGCTTCTGCTGCAGATGTTGACAAAGCAGTTAAGGCAGCGAGGAATGCTTATGAAAAGTACTGGATGAATATGTCCGGAGCAGTTCGCGCTCGTTACTTATTCCGGATAGCACGTCACCTTCAAGAAAGATCTCGAGAGTTCGCAGTTTTGGAAACTTTGGATGGGGGGAAACCAATAAAAGAAAGTAGAGATGTTGACCTTCCTCTTGCTGCCGCTCACTTTTTTTATCATGCCGGTTGGGCGGACAAGCTTGAATACGCTTTTCCACAGAGAAAAATCGAACCTCATGGCGTAGTAGGGCAGATAATTCCTTGGAATTTTCCCTTACTTATGGCTTCATGGAAACTAGCTCCAGCATTGGCTTGTGGTAACACTGTTGTTTTAAAGCCGGCAGAGACAACACCACTAACTGCTTTGCTGCTTGCTGAAGTTATACAAGACGTGGATTTACCTCCAGGGGTAATAAATATTGTTACAGGAGCTGGGGAAACTGGTTCAGCATTGGTTGAACATCCTAATGTTGACAAACTAGCTTTTACAGGGTCCACTGAAGTTGGAAAGTTAATTCAACGCTCAGCAGTAAAACGCAATTTGCCTTTGACTCTAGAGTTAGGTGGCAAAGCGCCTCATGTTATTTTTGAAGATGCAGCACTAGATCAGGCGATTGAAGGAGTAATCAACGGGATTTTCTTTAATCAGGGTCATGTGTGCTGTGCTGGCTCACGACTACTCGTGCAAGAATCTATTGCCGAGCATTTTATCGACCGACTACAAAAAAGAATAGATCTCTTGAGAGTCGGAAATCCGCTCGACAAAAATACTGATATTGGAGCCATAAATTCAAAATCTCAACTTGAAAGAATAGATAAACTTGTTAATGCCGTTATAGAAGAAGGCGCTGAGGTTTACAAACCTTCGTGTTCCTTGCCGGAAAATGGATATTGGTATCCCCCTACTGTTTTAACCGGAGTTCAGCAGAGTCACCGAGTTGCGCGCGAAGAAATTTTCGGCCCCGTTTTAGTAGTTCAGACTTTTAGAACTCCAGAAGAAGCTTTGGAAAAAGCAAACAATACCCCTTATGGTCTATCTGCAGGTATTTGGACAGAAAAAGGATCACTAATCCATTGGATGGCGGAACGTATGCGTGCAGGAGTCATTTGGGCGAATACATTTAACAAGTTTGATCCAACAAGTCCTTTTGGTGGTTACAAGGAAAGCGGTTTCGGACGAGAAGGTGGCATGCATGGTCTAGCCCCTTATTTGAAGACAAAGAGAAAGCGTAAATAGTGACAGGAAATATACCAATAGCCAAGACCTATAAGCTTTTTATTAACGGATCCTTCCCGCGTTCAGAGTCAGGAAGAACTTTCTCGGTTGTTGATTCGCAAGGTGAACTTATTGCTAACGTTTCTCAAGCGTCGCGAAAAGATCTTCGTGAAGCAGTTAGGGCAGCAAGATCCGCCCAAAATGCCTGGGCATCAAGAACTGCTTATAATCGAGGACAGATTCTTTACCGTGTAGCGGAAATGATTGAATCAAGGAAAGTAGAATTTTCAGAGTTACTTAAAAGTTTTGGGGTTAATAGTCGTACTGCAACACGTGAAGTTGAAGAATCAATACAGAGATGGGTTTGGTACGCTGGATGGTCTGACAAGTACAGTCAAATTCTAGGTTCTGTCAATCCAGTCTCTGGACCCTATTTCAACTTCACGGTTCCTGAACCAACTGGAGTAGTAGGGATAATCCCCCCTAAGGAACCTTCAATGTTGGGCTTAATCTCAAGACTTGTTCCTGTAATAGTCAGTTGCAACACAGCAGTGGTTGTTTCTGAGGGTCATAGTTCACTGACGGCAGTTACTATTGCTGAGGTGTTAGCTACATCTGATGTGCCTCCAGGTGTGGTAAATATTTTGACAGGCGATCAAGCCGATCTACTTCCATGGATTGTTGGTCATTTGGATGTCAACGCAGTTGACATAAGTGGGATCAATCAAGATCAAGATCTAACTGTTTTGGAAGAAGCTGCATCGAATGTCAAACGTTTGATATCACGTGAAATTGATGAGGAAAGCCTAGAACTTATAACTGACTTTTTAGAAATGAAAACGGTTTGGCACCCCATTGGCAGATAGTTTTTTAGACAAATATTTTGTCTAATACAAGAGGAGAAGCTGGCGGAGCTACCTCAGATATTTCTATAGCCCCCTCAAGGGCCTCTATCGCATAATCAAAGCAGTCATTTTTATCACCATGAAGTTCAAGAACAGATTCTCCTGTTTTGACATGATCGCCTGGTTTAGCTAAACACACGACGCCAGCAGTTGGACTTACAGGATCTTCTTTTCTGGCTCGTCCAGCACCTAAGCGCCAAGCAGCAATGCCTACAGACCGGCAGTCCAATTTGCTAAGAAATCCTGTTGCTGAGGCTTTTATTGTTTTTTTAAATTCCGCTACTGGTAGCCCTTTTGACAGGTCCCCTCCCTGAGCTAGAACCATTTTTTCAAAAATCTCTCTTGGTTTACCTGATGCAAGCATTTCGCTAGGATCCGCATCAACATGAGCTAGCTCTAACATCTCTTTTGCTAACGCTAAGGTAACTTCAATCAGGTCTTCAGGTCCGCCTCCTTCAAGGACTTCCAGTGATTCAGAAACTTCTAGTGCATTGCCCGCAGTTTTTCCAAGGACAGTTTCCATAGAAGTAATCAAGGCAACGGTTTTCATTCCTGAGTTCTCGCCTAGTTCAACCATAGTTTTAGCTAATTCTCGTGCATCGTTGAAATCAACCATGAAAGCGCCAGATCCAGTTTTCACATCTAGTACAAGGGATTCAGTTCCTTCAGCAATCTTTTTCGAAATGATCGAACTGGCTATAAGTGGAATTGAATCAACCGTATGAGTTACGTCCCTTAGTGCATAAAGACGTCTATCTGCAGGATTAATGTCTTCATTCGCAGCAGCAATAATTCCGCCAATTTCGCGAAGCTGTGTAAGCATTTGTTTTTCGCTTAGCGACGCGTTCCATCCTGTTATTGATTCCATTTTGTCCAAGGTTCCACCACCATGTCCAAGTCCACGGCCGGAAAGTTGTGGAACAGCTAAACCGTAGCTGGCTATTAAAGGCACGAGAATAAGTGAAACTTTGTCACCAACACCTCCAGTTGAATGTTTATCAACAGTAAATTTACCCACACTGTCAAGATCTAAAGTAACTCCCGAAGCGACCATTGCTTTTGTCCAGTTCGTTAGTTCATCAGTTTCCATGCCATTAAAGTAAATCGACATTGCTAGCGCGGCTGTTTGTTCGTCAGGTATATATCCACTTGAAAAATTACTAATAAACCAGTCGATTTGTTCTTTATCTAGAGTTCCGCCATTTCTTTTCGTCTGGATTATTTCTATAACATCCATAACTAGATAGTCCTGTCACGTTCATTTAGGTCTTCAACCGTAAAAGGATCTGCGAGAAGTTCGACAATGGATTTAGGACCTCCAGGCCCATCGACAACTAATTCTCTCCCACCAGCTTCAATGAGCAGTTGGCGGCAACGCCCGCATGGTGCCAGAGCTTCTCCTTCAGGGTTGGAGGCGACTGCTGCAACGAGTTTTCCAGCAGCTCTCCGATGCAAATCACTAACCATGCCACACTCAGCACAAAGAGTAAGTCCTATGGAAGCATTTTCGACATTGCAACCTGTAACTATTTCACCAGTTTGAGTGATCCCAGCCGCTCCAACAGGAAAATTAGAATATGGAGCGTAGGCCATTTTTGCAGCTTCTTTTGCTGCTGCACAGAGCATTTCCCAGTCAATTTTGTCATTTTCCATGAAAACATCCTGCCAGAATGATCACGATTTACATACACAGGGATATTTAAAGGCTTTAATTTCTAGTGAGGGTCACTCCAAAATGTGATGTCGTTGCAGCAGCTATCAAGAAAACCCATACGCAACATGCTCCTAGAAGATGAGCAGTTACGACTGCACTAGAGCTGACTTCAGTGAAAACATGGACTGCTCCTAGCAAGACATTAACTCCATATGCAGTCGCAGCTATATGTATAAGAAGTTTTTCGTCTTTTGGGCGTGATCGTTTTTTTGCCTTAGATATAAGAAAGAAGAGAAAAATTATTCCTAATCCTGCTACGAATCTATGAAGATAGTGAACAAATGTGTAGTGATCCGACAAATCTGGTTTGAAGTCATTGTTAACAAGAGGCCAACCTGAAAAGTACCTGTTATGAACGTAAGCTCCAAGTAAGAGTATTGCGTACGACCCCAAAGCTCCTATTGCTAACAGTCGACTCCAGCCCTGGTTATCGATTGCTTTTGGATTTTCATTTTTATTCGTAGAAACAATCACTGTAATAATTGTCAGTAAAGCTATTACGACCATTGAGATTGCAAGATGTACTGCTACTAGATCTGATTCCAGATCCGATTTAACCACACTCCTACCAATTAACGCTTGGATAATTACTGCGAAAACTGCCGCGATCGATAAATTAAGAGCTATTCGATTATTCTGAATATTCCTTTTAATGCTTATTGCTGTAGACAAAATGAGGATTCCTACAATTGCAGCTACCCATCTATGAAGCCATTCCACAATCATGTGGTATTCACCGCGAGGTAGAAGGCCCCAAAGTAGCCCGTTTTCACATAAGGGCCATCTGTCCGAACATCCGTAGCCACTTCCGCTACCCCTTGTAAAACCCCCAATACCTATCAAAATAAAAGTTGCAAGAAGAGAAATTCTGGCGAGTTTATTTGTGGTATTCACATTTTGAGGTTACGAGAAACTTTGCTATTGGCAACCGTGATCTTTGACACGATGTTTTTAAGGTTCAATTATTGGCCAGAAAAGTGGAAAATCTGTGAGGGTTTCCCAGAAATTAAGAAATTTTTCAACATTTCCTTCAATGTCTATTCTTTTCTCTTCAAGAGCTTGTGTGATTGAATATTCTGTTGAAATTAGTTCTTCTAGGACGTCTCGTGAGGAAACGATTTCTAAATCTGTGGACCGAATTATTGGCCCGATTTTTGAATGCAGAGTGCCGTTTGACAGTTCGAGATATGCGTTTTCATTTGTATCTGAGAATGACCAATTAATTGTCATAGGACTTAGTTTCACAGCAGCATTGCCATTTACTTTTACAGCAAGGAAATCGAAGATTTGACCCAAAGTCATTCCTTTTGCAACTTCTAATCTTGGGCGTTGAAGTACGGGAACGTTTATACTTCCATTTCTCAATTCTTGGGCACCTGTCAGATATATGTCACGCCAAGGGCCAGACTCTGCCTGATAAGCAAGTTGCTCAAAGGCATCAGCCTGAAGTAATCGAACTGCTTCATTTTCAGGATTAGCGAAGACAGCATGTCTCAACACTTCAGCCACCCATTTGTAATCGCCTTCCTTAAAAGCTTTTTTTGCTTTTTCCAGAAGGTCTTCAATTCCGCCCATAAAATCGACATATCTTTTTCCAACTTCTACAGGTGTATGGGGATCCAGACTAGATGGGTGACCATCGTAGAAACCTATGTATCTCTGGTAAACAGCTCTGACATTATGGCTGACAGTTCCGTAGTAACCGTGACACATAAAGTCATCCCAAAGTCCAGGAGGCAGAGTTACTTCTGCGGCAATCTCATTTGGTGTGTATCCAAGATTAGCTAGTCTCATTGCTTGGTCATGCAGCCATCTGTATAGATCCCTTTGTCTGGTCAAGTATCCTCTTACTGCATCTTTGCCCCAATGTGGCCAACCATGGCTGGCAAAAACCAAATTTGCTGAATCACCCCACCTTTCGAGTGCTTCGTCTATGTACTTGCTCCACTGAAGTGAGTCCCTGACTAAAGCGCCTCTTAAGGTGAGGATGTTGTGCATAGTGCCAGAGCAGTTTTCAGCCATGCATAGCGCCTTGTATTCAGGGAAAAAGAAATGCATTTCAGCTGGTGCTTCAGATTCAGGGGTTAGTTGGAATTCAATTTTCACTCCGTCAAGAGTTAGTTCCTGACCAGTTTCAGTAATTTCAATTGTGGGAGGCACTAAAGCCGAAGATCCAGTGGGTATCCCTTTTCCTAATCCCTGATCAACGTGTCCTTGTTCACTCCAGGGTAAAAGCATTCCAAATTGATATGTGGCTCGTCTTCCCATCACCGGTGCTGCAATTACATTCTCTGCTACTGCTTCACGAAGAAAGCCTTCAGGTGCAACAATAGGAATGTTTTCTTCTTCAATGCGAGAACGTTCGAGCATTCCAAGTATTCCTCCATAATGATCGAGGTGGGAATGTGTATATATAACAGCACTTATTTCACTAAATCCGAGATTTTCAGTAAATAACTCATAAGCGGCCGCAGCTGTTTCAGCGGTTGTTAAAGGGTCTATGACAATCCAACCTGTGTTTCCACGAATGAAAGTTGCATTGGATGTATCAAAACCACGAACTTGGTAAAAATCTTCACAAATTTCGTAAAGTCCGTGCTGGGCATTTAAGCCTGCTTGACGCCATAAAGATGGGTTTACAGTCTCAGGAGATTCTCCTTTTACAAAATTTGATTTTGATAGATCCCATGAGATTGGCTGCCAGGCATTTGGTTCATGTTTCTCGATAACGGGGTTTTCACGGGTGGCGATAAAACCTCTAGCAACATTAGCTGCATCGGTTCCATCATCGACAGGAAGGCTTTTTGCAAAATCTTTATTTTTACTTTTTGTGTATTTAGTTGCTTTTTTAGGCTGTCGAAGGCTGTCTTGCATAATCTGATTCTGCTTTGGTTGTTACTCAATGGGCTTGTAGACGCTTTGCTCGATTTCTTCATCGCTGTATCGAGCCAGTTCAAATCTTCCAACCACAAAATGGTGAACCTCGTCAGGGCCATCGGCAAGTCGAAGGGTTCTTTGCCCTGTATACATACCAGCTAAAGGAGTCCATTGAGAAATGCCAGTAGCACCATGAATTTGAATTGCTTCATCAATAATTTTGCATACTTTTTCTGGAACCATTGCCTTAACAGCGCTAACCCAAATACGAGCTTCTGCATTACCCATGGTGTCCATTGCTTTGGCGGCTCTTAATACCATCAGACGACAGGCTTCAATCTCAATTCTTGCACGTGAGATCAGTTCGACATTCTTTCCTAATTGGGCAATTTTTTTACCAAATGCTTCTCTTGACAATCCTCTTTTAGCCATCAGCTCTAAAGCTTTTTCTGCAGCGCCAATTGATCTCATACAATGATGTATTCGACCAGGACCTAGTCTCAATTGGGAGATTTCAAATCCTCGTCCCTCGCCTAGCAAAATATTTTCTTTTGGCACCCTCACATTGTCTAGGTGAATATGCATATGACCGTGAGGAGCGTCGTCTTGCCCAAAAACATGCATTGGTCCAAGGATGTTTACACCCGGTGTATCCATAGGAACGAGAATCTGTGATTGACGTCGGTGGGGGGGGCCGTCTGGATTTGTTTGGACCATACAAATCATTATTTTGCAACGAGGATCACCTGCTCCAGAAATGTAGTATTTCTCGCCGTTTATTACCCACTCGTCACCATCTAGAACAGCTTGAGTTGCAATATTTTTTGCATCGGATGAAGCAAGACCAGGTTCAGTCATGCCGAAACATGATCTAATTTCGCCGTTGAGTAATGGAGTTAACCATTTTTCTTTTTGTTCTGGTGTACCAACTCGTTCAAGCACTTCCATATTCCCTGTGTCTGGGGCACTGCAATTTAGAGATTCAGAAGCTAAAGGGTTTCTTCCTAGTTCAGCTGCTATGTACGCATAATCTAAATTGGAAAGACCTTGCCCTGTTTCGTCATCTGGCAAGAAAAAATTCCACAATCCATTGGAACGAGCTTTTTCTTTAACACTTTCTAAAAGTTCCAATTGTTCTTTTGTGTAAGACCAACGGTCTTCTCTATCTTCTCCGAGTTCATAAAACTTTTCGGTAATGGGTTCTACTTCTTCGGAAATGAATTTCTTAACTGCATCGTAAAGAGGTCGAGCAGTATCAGACATTGCAAGATTTAAAGAATCATCACTGGGATCGTCTACGTGCATACCTGAACCAATAGCCATTTTTTTCCTTTTCTCAAGACTTAGATGTTTTAGGAGTCGTTGGAATGTCTAGCAGAAGTTAAAGACTTTTGCGATTTCAAAGCAAACTTTAAATCCATAAATATAAGTGTAACACAGGTTATGTGTTACACTTATACATGGCTAATCTTACGCTAGCAATAGATGACGACCTACTTAGAAGGGCGAGAGTAAGAGCTGCCGAACAGGGAACATCCGTAAATGCAGTAGTAAGGGAGTTGATTGAGGGTTATTCCTCATCAGATAGAGCAGAAAATGCTCGTAAAAGGCTCGTTGCTCTTTCAATTACCTCTGCTTCTTCCTCATAATTTTGTAGAGGTAAAAATATGACTAAAAGAATTTTTATCGATGATTCAATTCTGTGCAAACTTTTTGATGATAATTCACCTGTCGAGCAAGCTGCAGCTCGAAATCTGATAGGTGATGTTGAAAACTCGACCATAGTTACTTCCGCTTTATCATTAGCAAATTTCTACGAAGAAGTAACTATTAGATTTACTCGAAGTCTAGAACCCGTAACTGCTAAATTAGCTGTCAATGACCTGACAGAGTTGACGGTTGTTCAACTTGACTCTGATCTAGTACTTGCAGCAACAGAAATTCAAACCAGTTTTGGTGTATCAATGTCAGAGGCTATAACAGTTGAAGCTGCATTAACTTCTGGATGCGATTTCATCGTGACAGAAGTCTTTGAGAAAAAAGACAGTGTTAAAGGGATACAGATAGAAAGACTAAAAAATATGATAACCGCTGGGGAGAGTACGAATGATTGAAATTCAAGGGTTAAAAGAATATGAGATCGATGTCAGAGGAGTCAACATTCATGTCGCTGAAGCAGGAGAAGGGCCTATGGTTCTTTTCATTCATGGTTTTCCGGAATCCTGGTATTCCTGGCGACATCAGTTATCCGCTGTATCTTTAGCCGGTTATAGGGCAGTGGCGATTGATGTTCGTGGATACGGTCAATCTTTTGCCCCAGAAGCTATTGATGAGTACCGCTTAATTCACCTTGCCGGAGACTGTGTGGGGGTTGTGCAAACTTTAGGTGAAGAGAGTTCGTTAATTGTCGGTCACGATTGGGGCTCTCCAATAGCTTCAGCTGCCGCATGTTTTAGGCCAGACATTTTTAAAGGAGTTGCTTTAATTTCCGTTCCATATACCCCACGCGGAGATAGCAAACCTTCAGACTTTTTTAAGTTACTTGGTGGCGAAGAAGAGTTTTACATCGAATATTTTCAGGAACCCGGAAGAGCTGAAGCAGAGATAGCTGAAAATACCGCTGAATGGCTTGAAGGTTTTTATTTCACCGCTTCTGGGGACGCTCCTCCTCTTCTAGAAAATGAGATCGGAATGGGATTTATATCTCCTGGAGGGAAATTGAGAGACCGTTTGAAATTACCTAAGAGTCCCCTTCCGTGGCTTTCAAAAGAAGATTTGGATTTTTATGTAAAACAATTTGAAAAATCAGGTTTTACCGGGCCGCTAAATCGTTATAGATGTGTTGATCTTGACTGGAGTGATCTACGAGTCCATCATGAATCACCATTAACCCAACCGTCGATTTATATAGGCGGTGAGAAGGATGGGCCGACGATTCTGGGGGGAGGAAGCATCGCTAGGTTCCCTGAAACCCTTCCAAATCTTGTCAATTCAGTAGTTTTGCCAAATGTTGGACATTGGATTCAACAAGAGGATCCTGACTCGACTAACTCTTTATTATTAGATTTTTTTGACACTTTTAGTTTTGGAAAGTGAAACAGATGGCGTCTAAGGTTTTTTTATGAAAGCGGAAAACAGAGGAAAGTTAACTAGATCCCTTGCCTTGAGACATGTTTTCGCTCTTTCGACCGGAGCCATGCTTTCATCCGGATTGTTTCTTCTTCCAGGGTTGGCTGCAGCAAAAGCTGGCCCATCATCCATTTTGGCTTATCTTGTAGCTGGGCTTTTAGCTGTTCCAGCAATGCTAAGTGTTGCAGAATTATCATCCGCTCTACCAAAAGCTGGAGGAGCTTACTATTTCTTAGAAAGGGCATTAGGACCTTCTATAGGAACCATCGCAGGAATTGGAACTTGGCTTTCTCTAGTTCTGAAAGATGCCTTTGCTCTTGTAGGAATGAGCGCTTATTTGGTTCTGATTTTTGATTTAGACGGGAAAGCGGTGTCAATAGCATTAGTTGCTTTTTTCACCTTGATCAACGTAATCGGATCAAAAGTAAGTGGTTCAATACAATTATTTTTAGTCGTTTTTGTACTCACTGTCATGGTTTGGTTTCTGAGTGAAGGGCTTTTCGAAACCCAAAAACAAGGCATCGAGAAATCAAATCTAGACCCATTTTTCACTCAGTGATTTTCTGGATTTGTTTCGGTAATAGGTTTAGTTTTCGTCTCCTATGGAGGCTTGACAAAAGTTGCAAGCGCTGCAGAAGAAGTTGACGACCCTTCATTGAAGATTCCCTTAGGAATGTCACTTTCGTTGTTTACTGCAACTGTTTTGTACACCCTTGGTGCTTTAGTGGCAGTAGCACTTCTGCCACCTGACCTTTTGCATGAAGATCTGGCGCCCATACACTCTGCAGCTGAGTCAGTTCTTCCATCCGCGGGTGTAGCACTTGTGGTTTTAGCTGCATTAGCTGCATTTGCATCAGCCGTGAATGCTGGGATCTTGGCTGCTGCGAGATATCCAATGGCTATGGCTCGCGATGGCCTGCTCCCTGAAATAGCGGGAAGACTAAGTCGTTATGGAACCCCAGCGTTTGGTGTCATAGCCACAGGGGTTGCTATAGCTTTAGTTGTTTTACTTCTTGACGCAGAATCAATTGCAAAACTTGCAAGTGCTTTTGTTTTGTTAACACTAGGTTTGTTGAATATTGCGGTCCTCGTATTGAGGGCTTCACATATTCGATCCTATGCACCAGCATTCAAGGCGCCTTTCTATCCATTAACACAGTTTGCCGGAATAGCCATTTCTATATTTTTGATTTCTCAGCTAGGGTTGACAGCTTTTCTTTTTGTGCTTCTTGTTTTTATTACAGGTTGGACATGGCACCGTCTCTATGCAACTGGAAAGAGTAAAAGAGCAGGTGCTATTAGACAGGTTTTTGAAAGATGGGGAGCGGATGCTGATCCCGAACTGGATCGGGAAATGAGCGCTGCAATGGCCGGTCACGGTTTAAGAACTGGTGATGATTATCCCGGATTGATTGCTCGAGCGGGAGTGTTGAGTGTTCCAGCGGGAACAACGATTACAGAAGCAGCTGATAGAGCTGCCATAGTTCTTTCTGATCTAATTGGATTGACAGGGGAGAAAGTAACAGAACAGTTTTTGGAAACCGGTTCTTTGTGGATCCAACCCTCTGAACAACACCCCACTGCAACTCCAGTTGCATTATTTGATGCCATTGATGAAGACCAGCTTGTCATAGTAAGAGCATCAGAGGGTATCCGTATTCCTGCATCATGGGGAGGTTCAGGCGAATGGGTTAATGCATTGTTTTTTCTTGCTGGAACTACTGGCAACCCAGGTCGTTCTTTAAGAGTGGCAGGAGAACTAGCCAGTCATCTTCATACGGGTGCGAAACTTATAGGCCTATCTCAGACCGAGGCAGAAGTAAAATCAGCTCTTTTGCCCGAAATGACATTTCGTCAGTACACACTTCTTCCCGAAGGAAAAGATTCAGCAATTATCGGTTCTAAGATTACAGACCTTAATCTCGTAGATGATGTTGAAGTAGTTTCTCTGCACAGGGAAGGCATCCTTATCGATTTTGACATTGAGACAATATTAGAAGCTGATGATCAAGTAACCCTTTTAGGGCCTTCCGATAAAATGCCCTCATTAGGTGAACCTTTGCCAGTTAAAGAGCAAATCTAGTGAATCTGGAAGAAGTTTAAATTTATGTTTTCGGTTGATGTACGTTCTCGCCTTGATAGCGATGTAAAACAAATTGAGTTAGAAGCCTGGATCGAAAATCAGCTACCTCTTTTGCTTGAACAAAACTCTGCGATCGCTTTTGAAGGAGCAGAACTTCTTGGTTGCAGACCATTAGGTATCCGAGTTTCAGAAAAAAGTTTTACGCTCATTCCTTCCAACGGACACATAAAAATGAATAAGGGTCTGGACAATGCAGCAGTAGTTGTTGATATGGATGAGATCTCTTTTTCTGATTTAGTGCAAGATATTCAGACTCCCCAATCTCTAGCCACAGCTAAAGTTATTGACTTACCTTTAAGGGATCATTTTAGGTTTTTAAAATGGTGGCCTGTCATCAGAGCAATTATTGACGGCAGACCTGTTCATAAGCCAGGAGATATCGACTTTGTAGAGCAAGATGGAAGTCCTCTAGACCTCAATAGATCCTTCACACTGGAAGATTCCAACAAAGACATTTCTTGGTTTTTATCACAAACTGGGTTCTTGCACCTTGAAGGATGGTGGAGCCAGGATTTAATGCATGAAATTTATACAGATATTGACAACAGCATAAAAAAATACCAAAGAGGTGATGGTAGATCATGGTGGGCGAAGACAAAAGATGGAAAAGATCATTGTGTTCGTCTTCAGTATTTCCAAGAGCATTCAGAAACTGTCAAGAAACTGCTGAATGATGAAAAACACAAAAGGATTGCATCGTTACCAGGAGATGGTCATACTCTCGAGTGGAATGGGAGTAATCAGCAGAATGTAATTGAAGCTTTGGTTAAACCTATTGGAATCGTGGAAGGCATTTCTGATCTTCCTTGGCATAAGGATTGCAGTCTCGGAAGACATTCATACGATTGTTCTTCAATTACAGTTGGCATATCAGTAACAGGAGCTGATGATAAATCAGGTCAATTAGCTGTGGTTGCTGGATCGCATCGTGCCAATTTACAACCGAATTTTATCCACCCGTATCTAGATTTACCTGTGGTTGCCTTACCCACAAAAACAGGTGATGTAACAGTTCATTTGTCATGCACACTCCATATGAGTCATCCTCCTATAGAAAGAGAAAGACGTGTTATGTATACAAGTTTTTCTCTACCAAACAAGAGTGAAAAAGTTGGTGTAGATCGGATTTCAAAAGTTCGTGAAGAGGCCTATATGAAAGTTAGTCAAGCACCAGCAAAATAGGTCAATCTCCCCTCAATAAGTGAGCGATCAACATTGCACTCTTACTTGTTTTATTACTTCTTGTTTCCGAAAGGTCAGCTGAACCCATTAGACGACGACTTGTGCGGACCCCTAACCAACGTAAGGGTTCCGGTTCCCAACGTCTTGATACAGCTCCCACCCAGGGGAGGGTGACTCTATCAGTATCGTGTTCAAGAATTAATTCTGACATCGTCCTACCTGCAAGATTTGCTGCAGCGACTCCTTCGCCTACATATCCGCCAAGCACTCCTAAGCCAGTACGAGAATCAAAATGCAAACCAGGAAGCCAGTTTCTTGGAATTGCGAGCACACCACCCCATTGGTGTGTGATTTTTGAGTCTCTAAGAATGGGAAGTAAATCAATCAAAGTTTTATGAATAGATTCCTGTGATTTGTCATTTGCTTCAATGTTTTCCTTAATTTTTGAACCGTACAAATATGGTGGTGTTCCTTGGGCGCCAAAAGCAATGCGGTTATCTTCAGTTAGTTGACCATAAATAACTATGTATCTTTCGTCGGCAAATGTAGGTCTATTAGCTAATCCGATTTCAGCAATTAATTTATCGTTGAGAGGTTCCGTGGCGATCATTCTCGAATAAACAGGTAGAAGATCGAGTTTGTGCCCTTTCAAATTTCTGGTGTACGCCTCTGTTGCTTGAACGATTACCTCCGCTTTCACCAATCCCCGATCTGTAAGTACTTTGTTTTGATCAATTTTTATGGCTCTAGTCGATTCGACAATTTCACCTCCCAGATTTTCGACTGTTTTTGCTAGTCCCCTGACTAAACGCGCAGGATCAATTGTCGCAGAAGGAGCAAAGAAAATTCCGCTTACTACTTTCGAGGCATTTAGTTGAGTGATTGTCTCCTCACGATTTAGAAGGCGTATTACATCCTCTCCGTAACCATTAATACGTGCAGATTTAATTTGGTCGATCTGTCTTTTTGCTTGTGGCTGGTTTCGAGCCACTTTTATAAATCCACTTTTAATAAATCCGCAATTAATGTTCTCTTTGGCCACGACTCTGCCAACTTCATCTACAGCATCGAACATTTCTGCTTCGAGTCTCTTTGCCTCGCTAATTGATGATTTTTTGGCATACTTCTCAGCTGAACCCGCTAAAGCACCTTCGCACCACCCTCCATTACGGCCCGATGCACCAAATCCGCAATATTCACTTTCGATGACAAGAACTTTTATATCTGGTTTGTAATTCAGTAAATAATAGGCAGTCCAGAGACCACTAAAACCACCGCCGACAATTGCAACATCTACTGAAATATCGCTTTCGAGCGAAGGTCGTCTATTAATAGGCTCATTGAGAGTGTCTAGCCAAAGAGACTGGGGCTGCTGTTGCGTAGATGAAGAAAGCATTTCTATATGCAACTCTAGATTATAAAAAATAGCAAGTGATTCGCTTTAAAGCAGCTAGCGCAAAGACAGTTATATAGATAGCCTGATGTTGGTACACAGAACTAGAGGAATACATGCTCCCCGCTTTATTACATGCCTTTTCTAAACCAACTTCAGAAAACTTTAAAACTTTAGTTCGTTCTGAAGGAGTAAGAGTATGGGATGAAAATGGCAAGGAATATATAGACGGACTTGGTGGACTCTGGTACTGCCAAGTAGGTCATAGCAGACCAGAGTTGATTGATGCGATTACAGAACAGTTAAAAAAACTTAGTTCGTATCACACATTTGCTCCTATGGGTAGTGATGTATCAGATGCAGCGGCAGAAAGAATTCGTTCCGTTTCACCATTCCCAGATGGAAGGGTTTTTCTTTGTTGTTCAGGTTCTGAATCGGTGGATTCAGCGATCAAACTATTACGAAAGGTGCCTATTCTAAAAAAACAACCTGAGCGACAAATCATTCTTAGACGCGGTCGCGGTTATCACGGCGTAAATATTGGCGGTACTACTATGCAAGGCATTCCAGCAAACCGAGAAGGTTGGGGTGATCTTTTACCTAATGTAATTGAAATAGATCCGACCAATATTGAGGATGCAGCCTCAATATTTGTCGAACATGGCGACCGAATAGCTGGGGTTGTAACCGAACCAGTGCAAGGAGCGGGGGGTGTTTTTCCACCAGAGCCTGGCTATTTGGAAGGTTTAAGGCGCTTATGTGATGACCATCAAGCATTACTTGTATTTGATGAAGTAATTACCGGTTTCGGTCGAACTGGCAATTGGTTTGCTTCCGACACCTATGAGGTCAAACCTGATCTCATAACTTTCGCAAAAGGAGTTACAAGCGGCTATCAGCCTCTAGGTGGAGTGATAATCAACAGGAAAGTGTGTGATGTTCTTGAATCAGATCCGGATTTCACATTTATGCATGGTTATACCTATAGCGGACATCCCGCAGCATCCGCTGCTGCCATAGCCAACATCAACATCATTGAAGATGAAGGTTTAGTCCAGAGATCAAAACAAATTGGAGACAGAATCTTTAGGGGTCTCGAAGCCTTACGGGAAGATGGTGTTGTTAGTGAAGTGAGAGGAGTTGGAGCTATTTGGGCTGCGCAGGTAGCCAATGCTTCAACAGAACAAGGGCTAGAGATACGCGACAAAATGACAGAAATGGGGGTTATCTGTCGAGCAATTAATGGAGCGTTAGCATTTTGCCCTCCACTAGTCATTGAAGAAAACGACATTGATCTAATAATTGATACTGCAGCAAAAGCAATTGAAGAAGTGATTGTTAAATGACACGTCCACCAATCAGGACTCTTGAACTTTCCGGAACTCCTGAAGCTATAGGACATGGGCATGGAAAGGTTTTTGCTGATGAAATTCGTGCATATACCAAAGACAGAGTTCAAATAGTTGCCTCTGGGTTGTGGTCGGGTGGTTCAATTTCTGAAAATGAAGTGATTGAACTTGCGGAATCTATGCTGCCGGCCCATCAACAATTTGACGAAGATTTATATGCCGAGATGCTAGCGCTTGCAAATGCTGCTGGGATCACACCGGCAGAAGCGGTAATTGTTGGAGGTTTTACAGATTTTGTTGATGTTGTGAGAGCGACGATAGGTGGAGAAACACCTGGAGAACTGCAAGAAGATGACTGCACCGCAGTGCTAATTCCTAACTCTCGAGCTGATGGGTCGGGATTTCTGGCCCAGACCTGGGATATGCACGACTCAGCAACCGACCACGTAATTCTGTTAAAAATTAAACCTGTTGATCAACCCGAGAGTTTAATTTTTACCACGACTGGTTGTATCGGCCAGTTAGGAATGAATGAAAAAGGTGTTGCAATAGGGATTAACAATCTCACTTGTCTAGATGGAAAACCCGGTGTTGTTTGGACTTCAGTAGTGAGAGGCATGTTGAAAGCAGAAAAATCAGCCGAAGCCCTGGAAGTGCTTCTTAATGCTGAACTCGCAGGTGCCCATAACTATCTGATTCTTGATGCTCTAGGAGATGGTTACAACATCGAAGCCATGCCATCTGTTCGTCCTGTAGAGGTACTTACTTCTGGGGCAATAGTTCATACCAACCACACAATCGACTCCGAAGCTACAGCAGTTCAAGCCAACAGAGAAGATGTTCTCTTAAAAGATTCAGTATTACGTTTAGAAAAAGCCAAAGAGATCTTGCAAGAAGGAACGATTGATTCTGATCGCTTGATTTCACTCACTAGAGATGAAGAAGCAATTTGTCGTACAGCGACAGAGCCTTATCATATAGAATCCAGCGGAGCAGCAATTATGAGACCCGCCACTTTAGATTTTTGGGCTTGTTGGGGAAGGCCAGCTGAAAATGAATACCAACTTGTGGATTGGTTTCATGAATAGCGCTTCTTTTATCCTTACTGGTGAAGTTTCGGGACTTAGATACATGAATCCATCAATTGAGTGGGCTATAGACATGGAACAGTTAGAACTATCCTCATTTCCTACTTCAGACCCCGAAGACCTTTATAACGAGCGAGAACTGAAAGCTTTAGTTAAAGATTTTTCGGAAGGATGTTTTGTCGGCTTTGATGGAAAAAAGTTAGTAGCTATGGGGCTTGGTATTAGAGTTAATTTCGACCTCGACAACCCTCTTCATACGGTCCATGACATAGTTCCTGGTAACGGCACTTCCGGCCATCAAGAAGACGGAGATTGGTATTACGGAACCTCAATAGCGGTTAACAAGCAGTATAGAAAACGTGGCATAGGGAATGAACTATACAAACTAAGAAAAGGGGTTTGTCAACGTTTAAACCTTCGAGGAATTATTGCAGGAGGGGTGATGCCTGGATACGCAAGCCATAAGAATGATTTAACTGCTGACGAATATTTAGACCGAGTTCGAAAAGGCGAACTTTACGATCCCACCCTCACATTTCAACGCGACAACGGTTTTAAACTAGTTTGTGCGCTTCCTAATTACATTGTTAACCCAGAGATCGACAACAATGCTGCATTGATAGTCTGGCAAAATCCAGACTATGAGGAGCTCTAAGGATGACGAAGCCTAATAATGGAGATCAAGCTTTTCGAAAAGAGTCTCTAACAGGTAAAGATCCAGAAATGACTTTTGGAGGGGCTCTTTCTTTTCTTCGAAGAAAATATACTCGCGACATTGATGCAGCTGACATTGTCGTATCAGGCATCCCCTTTGATATGGCAACTTCTAACCGTCCAGGTTCACGTTTTGGACCCAGAGCTATTCGAGCAGCCTCAGTAGGACTTGCCGAACTTGATGCTTATCCATTTGGGTTCGACCCTTTTGATTTTGTAGCTGTGGCTGATTACGGAGATTGTTACATCGATTATGGCTATCCACAAAACGCTCCAGACCTGATTGAACAACACGCTGACGAAATACTGAACACAAATTCGATGATGGTAACTATGGGCGGAGATCATTTCATTACGTATCCACTTTTAAAAGCTCATGCAAAAAAGTATGGACCTTTATCTCTGATACATTTTGATGCTCATTGTGATACATGGCCCGATGATGGAAATCGTCTAGATCATGGATCAATGTTCCTTCGTGCCGTCAATGAAGAAATAGTCGATCCGTCCACTTCGGTCCAAATTGGTATTAGAACTCACAATGATGACACTTTCGGTTTTACTGTTCTGGGAGCTCCATGGGTTCACAGGGAAGGAATCCCTGCTGTGATAGACGTGGTTAAAGAAACTGTTGGTAAACAATCTGCTTATTTGACTTTTGATATTGATTGCTTGGATCCTGCATTTGCCCCAGGAACAGGGACACCAGTTGCAGGAGGTCTAACTTCATCTCAAGCACTTGAAGCGATACGTTCGCTTGGAGATTTGGAGATTGTTGGAATGGATCTAGTTGAGGTAGCGCCTCAGTATGACGTTGGAGAAATAACAGCGATCGCAGGAGCTACGCTTCTTCATGATTTTATTTGCCTGCAGGCAATCCGTGCTGGCGCAACCCCTTTGCCTTTTGGAAAAATCTAATCATGTTTAAAACTTCTCATCAATCAGAAAGTCTTGATACAACTGTTTACGAAAAAGAGGAATTATATGATTCCCGCAGTTGAACTTCAAAGAATAACTAAACGCTTTGGCGACGTAGTCGCCGTTGACAATGTTGATCTATCTATTGCAGACGGAGAATTTTTTGCTTTGCTGGGACCAAGCGGATGTGGAAAAACAACAACCTTACGTTTAATTGCAGGATTGGAATTCCCCACCGAAGGAAGCCTTTCAATTTTTGGACAAGAAGTTGGGACGCTGACACCAAACAAAAGACCCGTTAATACTGTCTTTCAAAACTATGCGTTGTTTCCTCACTTAAGTGTTTTGGAAAATGTCGGATTTGGTTTAAAGATGCAAGGGGTCGACAAAAACACTACACGTAGAAGATCTATGGAAATTATTGAATTGGTTCAACTTGAAGGTTTAGCTGAAAGAAAACCTTCACAAATGTCGGGTGGGCAGCAACAAAGAGTTGCTCTTGCAAGAGCTCTAGTAAACCAACCAAAAGTGCTCCTTCTTGACGAACCGCTAGGCGCACTAGATTTGAAACTTCGTCAAGAGATGCAGCTTGAATTGAAGAAGCTCCAAAGAGATGTGGGAATTAGTTTTGTTTTCGTAACCCACGATCAAGAAGAGGCGCTAACAATGTCCGATCGCATAGCAGTCATGAATGAAGGAGAATTGCTCCAAGTAGCTACACCTGAGGAAATATATGAGCGCCCTACAAATCGTTTTGTTGCCGATTTTATCGGTCAAACGAATCTCCTCGAAGGCACTATTTCTGACAAGGAGACAGTAATTCTTGAAAACGGAAAACATGTAAAAGCTTTAAATGATTTTTCTGCAGGTACCCATGTAGCAGTTAGTCTCCGGCCTGAACGGGCACATATCAAACCTCAGGGCGTGTATGAGGAAGGATGGTCGCATGTAGACGGTTTTGTCGAAACAGTCACATATCTAGGCAATTCACTTGTTTACGGCATAAAGCTCGACTGGATGGATCTGGAGGTCCGCGAAGAAAATCGACCCGGAACAGATTTCCACCAACCCGGCACACAGATCACAGTTAGCTGGGATCCAGAGGCAATCTCACTGGTTACCGACTAATGAAGACTGAGGTTGGAACAGATTCAGAGGGTTCTGCCGCAACACAGGAGTTCGAAAAAGCAGCACTTCGACAAGAGTCAAGACGGGGTTTTCTTCTATCCTTGCCTGCTTACGCCTATCTAATTGTTTTTTTCGTAATCTCACTATTAATTGTATTTGTTTACAGTTTTGCCACTCGAAATCGTTTCGGTGGTACTGATTTATCAGGATGGAACTTAGACAGTTATTCGAGGATCACTGAACCTATAGTCAGGGATGTTCTTTTTCGGTCGTTGTGGCTTGCTTTCCTTACCACCCTTATCTGTTTAGTCATTGCCTACCCATTTGCCTATTTTCTTTCAACGCGTCGAGCGGCAGTCAGAAATGTCATGTTGGTGTTTGTGATGATTCCGTTCTGGACAAATTTCTTGGTGCGGAACTATGCGTGGAGAGTGATTTTAGGAAATGACGGTCCTCTTATGAATACAACCGAGTTTCTAGGTCTGGGATCTGTGGAACTTCTTTTTACGCAGACAGCGGTAGTTCTGGGTCTTGTTTATGGTTATTTGCCTTTTATGATCCTGCCTTTATATGCAGCGATAGAGAGAATAGACCGCCGTTTACTAGAAGCCAGTAGAGATCTCTATGGGACAGGATGGCAATCTTTCCGACATGTTCTTTTCCCCCTTTCAATGCCAGGAGTAATCGCAGGTTCGATCCTTGTTTTCGTACCTAGCCTTGGAGCTTATGTAACCCCTGAAATTTTGGGAGGAGCAAAAACAACACTTCTTGGAAGTTATATAGTCACCCAGTTCCTTACAGCGAGGAACTGGCCTTTTGGAGCGGCACTCTCTTTTGTTCTGATGCTAGTGATGTTAATAACTACAATTGTCTATTTCCGTAAGGGCGGTCGTACACTATGAGCACTTCAGTTGAACCTCGTGGTTGGGCCAAAGCTGCACTACATGCCAATGGTTGGATCGTCTATTTATTTTTCTATGCACCAATAGTTCTATTAGTTATCTACTCATTTAGTGACAGTAGAAATGTAGGTACATGGGGAGGTTTCACAGTTGATTGGTACCGGGATTTTTTCGAAAGCTCAAATGCCCGTGGAGCGTTATCAAATTCGGTAAAGATAGCAATTTTCTCGACCATCATTTCTGTTGTTCTTGGGACCATGGCTGCTTTGTCTCTTGAACGTTTCACCTTTCGAGGTAAAAAAGTCTTTGATGCACTTTTGTATCTGCCAATAATTATCCCTGATGTAACGATGGCAGTAATGATGTTGCTTTTCTTTGGAGAGTTTTTTGACATTATTGATGCTCTATTCGGCGTTGGATTAAGGAAAGGTTTTTGGTCCATTTCGATCAGCCATATTGCCTTCAACATTAGTTTTGTCTCAGTTGTAGTCAGGGCTCGACTAGCTGGTATGGATACGGACTTGGAAGAAGCGGCTATCGATCTGTATGCCTCTAGGTGGAAAGCTTTTCGCTATGTCACATTCCCACAGATACTTCCAGGAATAGCGGGCGGTGCACTTCTAGCTATGACCCTGTCTCTTGACGATGTTGTTATAACTCAGTTCGTCGCAGGTCCTGGTTGGACGACACTGCCTGTCTATGTCTTTGGACTAATACGCAAGGGTGTAACTCCTTTAATTAATGCAGTTTCAGTCACTATGCTTGTGGCTTCTATGCTTTTGGTTGTGTTGTCTCTCGTCGCTCAACGAGTACGAAGAAGTGATTAAGTACTATTATCAATTTATGTAGGTC
>MDTA01152873.1_pt1 | contig 33218 bp, 33 predicted proteins | sample 811151 | NCBI WGS metagenome assembly MDTA01 (sample SAMN05326648, study PRJNA326480) | marine metagenome | isolation source: seawater | place: Indian Ocean: South | collected 2010
AAACTTTTTAAATCATTAATATTTTTTTTTGATAAATTTTTATGTTTAAAAGTTAAGTTGTACTGATTAAAGTTTTCAAGTTTTGGCTCTATAATAATATCTTTAAATTCATTATATGCTGGAGTACCTGGGTAAGGAGTAAATACACTAAATTGAGAATATAAACTTGGTAAATATTTTGCATATTCAATTGATTGAATTATAGTATCTTTATCGTCCTCTGGATTACCAATAATAAACATTGTTTTAACTTTAATACCAGCGTCCTCGCAGTTCTTTATTACCTTATATTGTTTATCGTGTTCAACAGTAAATCTCTTCATGTCTTTTAAAACAAAATGACTAGACGACTCAACACCTACATAAACTAGTTCTAGTCCTGCTTTTCTTAAGAGTGGTATCATTTCATCATCTAAATTATTCAAATGTGTTTCTACCATAAAAGTAATATCTAATTTTTCCTCTATTACTTTATTACAAAATGCGATTGTGTGTTTTCTGTTTATAGAAAAAACTGGATCTCTGAAAACAAACTTATTTGTTCCCAATTCTTTTTTCCAATATTTAATTTCTTCAATTATATTTTCTACAGATCTAGCTCTTACTTTTCTTCCTTGTTGTAAGGGATAAGTGCAGTAAAAAAAACATGAATACGGACAACCTCTTGTGCCTAGTAAAGGGACTGCTATTTTCTGACTTAAACTAAAAAAATCATTTCTAAGAGGAAATTTTTTCGTATAACTTCCCCAATCAGGATAAGGAAAATCATCAAGTTCAACTGGTGAATAATATTCATTTATTAAATCTTTTTTTTTAAATAATTCACTTAAGAAGTTTAGATTAAAGTTATCACTTTTTTCAAGATTATAAAAAAAAGTATCAGACTCATTCTTAACAACTATTGTATTTTCAGCTAAATATTTTTCTCTTTTAGTTGTAGCAAAAATCCCTGTAACAAATATTTTTTTGTGTTTTAATTTTTGTATGGCATCTATTTCAGTTTCATGAGCTATGATGGATGAGGGTAATATTACAAAGTCGCAATTCTCAATCTCTTTATCATTTAAATCACGAGTATAATGAACTTTATGTTTGTTTTTCAAGATGGAACTTATTATCATTATTTCAATTGCTGGCATTCCAATATTGGTATCTACATAAATATTTAATAATTTTGAAAACAAAGTTTTTCCAAAATCATTGCCAGTCCCATATCCTCCTGCTGTATCTTTGATAAGTCTATGTTTTTTATCAGGATAGACGTCTAAAATAATGAATTTCATTTTAATAAGTTATTTTTTTAATTTTAAGTTTCTAGTTATTTTTGCAATAGATGTATACTTTATATTCCTAAAAAATTTTTTTTTAACAAGATATCTGGTTATGTTCCAAGGTAAAATTAGTGCTGAATAGTTGCCGATTGAATTACTTTCTTTTAAAATTTTAATTCCAGAACCTGGAGTATATTTATTTATTTTATGTTCTGATCTATCTAAAATATATTTAATATCATCGTCATTAAAATTGCAGGAATTTAAAAGAGTATTTCCCTTCGTTGCAGCACCAATTCCAATTACTGGTTTATTTTTAATTATAAACTCTCGAATTTTTTGGATTGTTATAAAAACTTTTTTTTTAAATAGATTAAATTCTGAAAGAGATATTTTTCTATATTTTATTTTGTCATTTTTTTTTTTTGATGCAAATACTCTTAAAGATCCAGACATATAATTTATCTTTTGTATTTTGTATACTGAGAAACCTTGTTTATTAAGTATTTTTGATAATGAACTTTCACTAAAGTAATGACGATGTTCGTGGTAAATTGTATCAAATCCAACTTTCTCTATAAGAGAGTTTAAATCTGGTACTTCTAATATTAATCTTCCATTATTTTTAATTAATTTTGATGCACCTTTTAAAAAATTATTTATATCGTCAACATGATTAAATACATTTGCTCCGTAAATTACATCTGCATTGCCAAATTTTTTTTTAATTATTTTTGAACATTTGTAATCAAAGTAACTCGTTAGAGTTTGAATTTTTTTTCTCTTTGCAATCTTTGTTATGTTACTTGAAGGATCAACACCTAAAACTTTTGCTTTTGATAAATTTACTATTTCATTTAAAAAAGTTCCATCATTGCTACCTGCCTCAACTAAAAAACTTTTTTCATTTAGTTTTAAACTTTTACAAATTGTTTTTGCAATTTTTTTAAAATGTGACCTTGAAACTATTGAATTGTCTGAAGTATATGAATAATCATGTTTTTCATACCTCATGTAACCTGAAATTGGATAAATAGCGGATAAATGAGAACATTTACAAAAACCAACTATTAAAGGAAATTTCTTTAAACCTATTGCTTGTTTTTTTGATTTTAGAAAAGTATCAGCACAAGGTTGTTTACCTAGTGACAAAAAACTTTGAAATCTATTATTACAAATTCTGCATTTTTTTAACATAGAAGCTATTTATCAAGTATTTTTTAAATATACTCATGGAATCATTTTTGCTATATACATTTTTTTTATTTAATCTTATTTTGCTAACATTTCTTTTATTACTTAAAAATTCAAATTCAAAATATTTTTTATTTAATCGAAAATATTTTTTGTTAAACAAATTAACAATTTCCCTAATTTTAACTAATTTTGGGTTTCCAAAATCTTTTATAAAGTTTTCTTTTGTATTAGAGTATTTTAACATTACTTTTGTAAATTCATCTACACTTGAGTAGCCTCTCTTATCATTTATGTTACCTTTAAAAGAGTAAAAATTTTTTTTTTCAATAAACATTTTTTTAAATAAAATATTATAGAAATGATCGGATGAATTATAACATGGTCCTACAAGATTAAATGGTCTCCAAATTTGATAATTACTAAATTTTTTTTTATTATTTAAAATTAATTTCTCACATTTTTTTTTATTAAGACCTACTATATGTTTGTTATCATAATAAATACTTGAAGATGAAAGATAAATTAGTTTTTCTATCTTAATATTCATAATTACTTTCTTAAGCCATTTGTACTCTTGATGAAAAATTTCTTTTTTTAAATTCTTATTAAGAATTCTTGGACTCGCTAAAAAAAAACATTTATTTATTTTTTTATAGGGGAAATTATTAATATTCTTATTTAAATTAAAATTCAAAAAATTTTTTTTATTTTTACTAATAAATATAAAATTTTTTTTATTTTTAATCTTTTTTTTTAAACTACTACCTATCAGACCGGAGCCTCCAAATACAATATTTACTTTTTGGTGCATTTTAAAACTTATTAATATTATATTTTATGTACCATTCAAAAGTTTTATCAAAAGAAATTAAAAAATCTGAAATTTTAAATTTTTTAATTAATTTTTTTAATTTTTGGTTATCTCCATGAGTATCTTTTACATCAGCTTTATGCATTGTAGTTAATTTCACTTTTACATCATTTTTTTTTCTAAAATACTTTACTATATCGTGAATTTTAATAGGTTTGTTTGAACAAATATTAAGTATATTATTATTTCTCATTTGATTTTTGATTAAAGTATAAACTGCATAAACTGCATCACCTATATATGTAAAATCTCTTTTATGATTTCCAAAATTGTTAAGATAAAAAATTTGTTTATCTTTATAAGCTTTAAATAATTTAAGCATAAACATATCTGGGCGACCCCACTCACCATAGATAGTAAAAAACCTTAAACCAGTACAATTCATTTTAAACTGCTTAGAATAAATATTTGCAATTTCCTCATTTAATTTTTTACTTAATCCATAAATATTTTTTGGTTTTAAAGATTCATTTTCTTTAAGAGGGAATTTTTTGCTATCGCCATAAACTGAACTTGAAGATGCATAAAAAAAATTTTTAATTTTCTTTTTTTTAGTAATTTCAATAACATTTAAAAATCCAAATATATTTACGTCAATATATTTCTGTGGATTTAGTAAAGAATATCTTACTCCAGCTTGAGCGGCTAAATGAATAACAAGATCTATTTTTTTTTTATTAAAATAATTATATAAATTTTTTTTATTTGTTATATCTATTTTTTTAAAAAAAAAATTTTTTTGTTTTTTTAATCTATTAATTCTTTTCTTTTTTATTTTTATTGAATAATAATTGTCAAAATTATCTATTCCATATACTTTGTAATTTTTTTTTAATAAAAATTCTGATAAATTATAACCAATAAAACCTGCCACTCCTGTAATAAAAACACTTTTCATATTATTTCTTTTATTATCTTTTTCAGATGTCTTATCGATTTATAAATAATTATTAAAAGAATTAATACTTTATTTTGATTATTATCATTCCTAATTGCGATTTCTTCCTTGAAATGATCTAAAAATTTTACACTACTAGAAAATCCCCCACGCCTAAAAACACCAAATATTTTTTCTTTTGCAACTCCTATACCTTTCATTTTTTTTTTTACAATCATTCTAAAAAAATAATCATAATCTGAGGAAAATTTATATTTTAAATTATATTCTCCGACTATTTTTGCTGATGCATTTTTTATAAAAAACCCTGTTGAATGACTGGTATAAAAACCCCAAGTTAAATAAATTTTCCAAGGTTTGTAACCATGTAATAATCCCCAATGCTTTTTCACTGGTCCATAAATAAAGTCTAAGCCTTGATGTTTTTCAAATGTTTCAACCACATAATTTAGTGTATTCTCGCTATAAAAAATATCATCAGAATTTAAAAAACCTAAATACTCTCCTTTTTCGAGAGACATTCCCTTATTAAATGCGTCATATATACCTTTATCTTTTTCACTTATCCAAAAATCTATTTTATCTTCATTTTTTTTGATAATCTTAATCGTATTATCTGTTGAGCCTCCATCAATAATTATATGTTCATAATTAGTATATTTTTGAATATTAAGGCTATCTATACATTCCTGAAGATATTTTTCATTATTCAAAACCACTGTAATTATAGAAATCAAAGGTTTCGTTTTAGAATTTGATTTAAAGATATTTTTCTTTCTTAAACCACCTGTTAAATGACTTTGACTCATATTTTTTAGATTACTTTTTTATAAACAGATAAAGTTTTATCAATACATTTTTCCCAAGAAAAATTTTTAGATTGTTTTAAACCCAAATCTACTATTTTTTTCTTAACTTGATCATCATAAGCTACCTGCAGCATTTTATTAGTTAATTCTTTTGTTGATGATGGAAAAAAACTTAAGGCTGCATCTTTATATACCTCTGGAAGAGAGCTAGAATTACTAGATATTACTGGACAACCTAGAGACATTGCTTCAACTATAGGCATTCCAAAGCCCTCGTAAATAGATGGATATATTAATGCTGTAGCATTTCTGTATAAATTTAATAAGCTTTCATCACTGCTATTTTTGATAACTATTATTTTTTTTAAATCGATATTATTTTCTAATAATTTTTCTTTTTCACTTTTTAACAATTCGCCTCCTCCAAAACAAATGATCTTAAATTCGTTGTATATTTGTTCATTTTTTTTAAAGGCCTCTACAACCTTAAAAAAATTTTTATATCTTTTTCTGCTTCCTACAAATAAAAAAAATTTAAAGTCAAATTTTTTATTGCTACTAGTTAAAGAAAAATTATCGAAGGTATTACCGTGATATATAACCGAAATCTTTTTTTCATCTACATTATAATATTCTATTAAATCTTTTTTTGTATTTTCGGACACACAAATTATATGATCTGATATTGATAAAATTTTTTTTTTTGGTCTATAATTTTTTTCTTTTGCAAAATCTTTGTGGTAAATTTCATGAATTAAATCATGAACAGTTACAACTAAAGGAAGTTTTTTTTTAGTTTGTATAGAATAATCTGTTGTGTGAATTAAATCAGGTTTAAAATTATTTATTATATAATTTGATATAGATTTATTTATTGCTTTGTAAAATGAACCTGTATATTTAATTTTTGGTAATTTAATACCAATTATTTTATTCTTAAATTCTGAATTTGTAAGAAACTCGTTGTAATAAATTGGACTAACAATATATGCGTTATCTAAATTATCCTTTTTATTAATATGCTCGAATAAATTAAAAAAATAACGAGATGGACCCCCATATTTTTGTTGAAAAAAAATTTTAAAATCAAAAACAACCTTCATTTTAGCTTAAATATTTTTTTTATAACTTTTTTTATATAAAGTAATTTTTTAAAATCTAAATCATAATAAATTGGTAATGAAATTTCACTTTGATAAAATTTAATTGAATTTGAAAAATTTTTTTTTTCAAATTTATATTTATTTTTATAATAGGGCTGCATATTTATTGGAATATAGTGAACCTGTAAATTGATCTTGTTTTTTTTAAATTCTTTAAATACTTCTTTTTTTGATTTTTTTAATTTCTGAAAATTAACTAGCAATGGATAAATATGATAAGCATGAAAATATTTATTTTTTACTTTTGGAATAGTAAATAATGAATTATTTTTAAATATATTGTTATAAAATTTTGCTATTTGGTTTCTTTTTATAACAAATTTATTTAATTTTGATATCTGAGATAATCCTAAAGCTGCATGTATCTCTGACATTCTCGCATTTTCTCCAAGATTTTTCATTTGATAATACCAACCACCAATTTTTTGAATTTTTTTTTTATCTCTTACTACTCCATGAGATCTCAATTCATTTGCAAATTTAAAATATTTTAAATTATTTGTTAATAATGCTCCACCTTCACCAGTGGTAATTGCTTTAACAGGGTGAAAACTTAGTATTGAGATATCGGAGTATTTAACTGCATAACCTTTATTTTGGTTAATTTTAGAGCCCATAGCATGACAATTATCATTTACTATCTGGAGATTATATTTCTTTTTCAATTTAATTATTCTAGGCCAATCAGATGGATGGCCTGCATAATCTGTAATTACTAATGCTTTATTTTTTTTTTTATTTTTTTTTAATGCTAACTCAAGTTTGTTTAGATCGATTGAATAATCATCAAAATTTATATCTATAAATTTAGGAGTTGCTCCTGAATTTTCTATACAGTTTACAGATGCTAAAAATGTTATTGGCGATACATATACAAAATCTCCCTTTTTCCATTTTAAAACTTTTGCAGCTATATTTAATGCACTTGTTCCACTTGATACTGCGAGTGCGTACTTTGAATTAAAATACTGAGATAATTTTTTCTCAAATTTTTGAACTATTGGACCCTGTGTTAAAAAATTGCTTTTAAGAACTTTTACTACTGCATTTATGTCGCTTTTATTAATGCTTTGACGTCCATAATTAATCATTAGGGAAATCTTTTAAATTTTTCAATATCAAAGCTTTTATTTCATGAGATTTTAAAAATTTGCTATTATTTAGACTATTATATGAAAATATTTTTTTTGTATTATATTTGTATTTTCTATACGAGGGATGAATAACAAAATAGTTTTTAAATTCTTCTGAGTTCATAGAGTCACTTTCAGTAATCATTTCTTCATGAAGTTTTTCACCAGGTCGAATTCCAATTACTTTAAATTTAGGATTTCTTTCAATAGCATTAAGTAAATCTAAAATTCTATAAGATGGAATTTTTGGAACAAATATTTCTCCACCTTTCATTTTTGAAATACACATGTTGACAAATTTAACCGATTCTTCAAGTGTAATATTAAATCTAGTCATATTTTTATCTGTAATTGTAAAAGTTTTATTTTCATTTTTTTGATTTAAAAAAAGTGGAATAACAGAGCCTCTACTACCCATCACATTTCCATATCTAACAACCGAAAATTTACATCTAGTCTTCCCTTTAAAATAATTTGCATTAGTAAATAATTTGTCTGAAGTTAGCTTTGTAGCTCCATAAAGATTTATTGGTGCTGCAGCTTTATCTGTGCTTAATGCAATTATCTTATCTATATTTTTTTGAATACATATCTCAATTAAATTCTGTGCACCAATTATGTTCGTTTTAATGGCCTCAAAAGGATTATATTCAGTTGCTGGAACTTGCTTTAAAGCAGCGGTATGCACAACGCAATCAATATTTTCATTTATAGAAAAATTTAATCTTTCCTTATCTCTTATATCGCCAATGAGAAATCTAAAAATATTTAAATTTTTTTTGACAATAGAATCTTGTTTAAATAAAAATTGTTTATATTCATCTCTGCTATAAATAATTATTTTTTTTGCACTATTTGTTTTAATTAAATTTTTAATAAATTTTTTTGAAAATGAACCTGTACCACCAGTAATAAAATAAGTTTTCTTTTTATTTTTCATAATTTTTTATTTTATTGCAAGAAATCCCACAAAACAAAAATATTGAGATATTGGCATTACATCTTTAAATCCAGCTCTTGAAAGAAAATCTAAATTAGCCTTTATTGTATATGGTTCTAATACACTCCGTAAAGAAATTTCCTTATTTAAAATTTCTAAAGGTGAAAGCTTTTGTTCAGCTTTAAAATCAAAATAAGAAAAGTTTAATATATCTTGAAATCTGGCATCATTACCTCTGATTTTTTCAAACAATACTAAGCCACCTCCCCAATTAAGTGAATTATATAATTTATTAATCAATTTTTGTCTAAACTTTGGTTGAACAAATTGTAATGTATACAATGATGAAATGTAATCACATTTTGAATATTTATAGTCTACAAGGTCTTTTTGAAAAAACTTAACCTTTTTTAAACTATTTTTCTTTTTAGCTGCTAAAATCATTTCCTTGGACTCGTCGATACCTGTGCAAACAATTTTTTTACTTTTATGTCTTAAAAAAATATCCTTAACTAAATTACCTTTGGAGCATCCCAAATCATAGTATTTACTATTATTTTTAATAAAAAAGTCTGACATTTTTAAAGTTAGGTCATGTGATATCTTATAAAAAGGAACTGAGGAATTTATGTGATTTTCAAAGTTGCTAACAACTTTTTTATTAAACTTCCAATTAGCTCTCTGACTTGTTATTTTTTTATCGATTTTCATAGCTTGATAGTAATTTAAATTGTGTCCTTTATTTGATTTATAGTCAATGATATATAAATTTAAACATATTAATTGTGGATTATGAAATTTTTAATTAAAAAAGTTTTAGATTATTTGGCGAACAAAAAAAATAAAGATAATCAAGACTTAAAAGAGTTAATAACTTATTTAGTAAAATCATATACGAAAAATCATCTAAATTTAGAAAAAAATGATATTGAGAAAATTGTTCAAATTATAAGAGAACTTAAAGGTACAAGTCTTGTTGAGTCACTAAAAATATTACAGTCAATAAACGAAACTCAAAATTTAAAGGGTGATATATGTGAATTTGGTGTAGCACAAGGAAAAACATCAAAACTCATGGCATACCTAATAAAGGATACTGAGAAAAAAATTTATTTGTATGACTCGTTTAAAGGATTACCTAAGGCAAGTGACAAGGATATACTAAAGGATGATATTTTTAATTTAGGTAAAATTGAAAATTATGAAGGTAAAATGTCTCATGCAGAAACAAAAGTAATAAAAGAATTAAACTCAATAAAATTTGATTTAAAAAAAGCAATAATAAACAAAGGCTTTTTTAACAAAGAAAATTTAGATCGTTTTAAATTTCCTAAAACAGTTTCATTTGCGTATATAGATTTTGATTATTATCAACCGACAATTGATGTTTTGCAATCACTTGAAAATAAATTATCAATAGGATCGATTATGATAGTTGATGACTATGATTTTTTTTCAACTGGAGCAAAAACTGCAGTAGATGAATGGATTGAGCTTAATAAAAGTAGCTTTCAAATAAATTTTATTAAAACCAATTGTGCATCATTTGCAAAAATTAAAAAAATCAAATGAAAAATTTAATTAAAAGGATATTAAAATATTATGGTTGGAAATTAATTAAATTAAGAAAACCACCTGAGCCAAGCCCTTATAGTAAATTAGATATAAATGTACTAAATTCTATCAACAACTCTAATGGTATTCTTCATTTAGGCGCACATCGAGGGGTTGAAGCAGAGGTTTATAATTGGTTTGGAAAAAAAGTAATTTGGGTAGAAGCTTTACCAAAAATATATAAAGAACTTGAAGATAATTTAACTTTTTTTAAAAACCAAAAAGCTTTTCAGGCTGTATTAACTAATGAAGATTTTAGAGAAATTAATTTTTATGTTTCTAATTATGATGGAGCTTGTTCTTCAATTTATAAATTTACAGAAAATATAAAAAAAAGTGATTTATGGTCAAATAGAAATCACAAAATGATAAACTCGATGAAACTTAAAACAATAAAACTAGATACTTTACTAAATTCAAATAATATTGATCCTAAACAATATAATCATTGGATAATTGATCTTCAAGGATCTGAATTAATCGCGCTTAAGGGTGCAGAAAATTCTCTTAAATTTTGTGAATCGATTTTTGTTGAGGTGAGTAAGGTTAAATTTTACGAAAATGGTGTGATATGGGATGAATTAAAAAAATGGTTAAATGAAAGAAATTTCTATTCAACTAAAGAACCAAATAAAGATGAGGAAGATATACTTTTTATTAAAAAACATTAATTTAATTTTTTAAATAATCCAAATCAATTATTGTATCACAAAATTTAAACGCTGCTAATCTATGTGAAATTATTATCTTTGTTTTATTTTTAAATTTAGAATTCAATATAGAGATTATGCTCATTTCACTTTCATCATCTAAGGAACTTGTGGCCTCATCTAAAATTAAAATTTCTGGATTTCTATATAATGCTCTTGCTATACCAATTTTTTGTTTCTCACCCCCAGAAATATCTGTGCCCATTTCACTGATATTTGTATCAATTCCTTTAGGCAAATTTGATATAAATTGATCAAGATTCACATCATCTAAAATTTTTTTTAATGTTGATACATCACAATTTTTTTCATCTATTCCTAAACAAATGTTTTCTTTAATTGTACCTTCAATTAAATTAATTTCTTGAGGTATATAGCCTATCAAACTTTTCCAATTAGTATTTTCTAAACTTATTTTTTTACCATCAATTTTTATATTCCCTTGAGTAGGAGTAAGTAAACCACAAATTATCTTAACAATTGTACTTTTACCTGAGCCATTTTTTCCCTTTATCCCAATAGTATGATTTTTTTTTATTACGGCACTTATGTTGCTAAAAATATTAGTATGTGTGTCATAACTAAAGCTTATTTTTTCTAGACTTAAAGAACTATTAAAATTTATTTCATCTTTATCTAATTGTTTTGTTTTATTTTTGATTTCATTAATTAATGAATTGGCTTTACTTAATAACTGAGCAGCAGGATATCCAAATTTTATTTTCTGATTACTTGTAGTGATTAAATTTAAAGATGGCATCAAACGAAAGGCAGCTGTGGCATAAATTACTAATTGACTTATTAAATCATCAAATGGTAATTTTTCTGATGTATAATAATAAATCATAAAAAAAATTATCCCTATTAAAGTAGCTTCAAATATTATTTTTGGAAGAACACCAATGATTGCTCTTAAAGTACTTATTTTGGCAATTCTGTTAATATGATAAAAAAAATTTTTTTTATATAACTCTTCTAATTCTAAAATTTTAACTTCAATTATAGTTCTCACTGCCTCATATATATATTTTAAACTAAATTTGTCATGATGTTGTCTTAAAGTTCCAATTTGATTTAATTTTTTTGAAAATGATTTGATTATAATTAAATTAACAGAACCAAAAATAACAATTAATAAAATAGTGCTTTTGAAATTTACAAAAATTAACAAAATCAATATAAAAATTATAGTTAAGGAAGCCAACAAAAAAGACATTATTGGTGTAATAAAATTATTTACGTAAATTCCAACCTCCTTATCAATATTCCTCACTAAAGTGGCCGAGGATGTTTTGCTGTGAAATTTAATAGATTTATCTAAATAATCCTTAAACAATCTCGCAGATAGTTCAGCTTTTAAATTTAGAATAAATTGTGTTTGAACCTTAGTAAAAAAAATTGTGAATGAATATTTTAGAAAAAAAATTATTGAAAGTAGAAATAAAAAAAAATTTATTGAGGGCTGAGTGTTAAAAAAACTGTAAAAAAATTCACTTATTTGATTACTGCTTGAATTTTCAAATAATAATGACAGCAAAGGTATTAATAAACCTATCGAAAATGCCTCTAAAAAACTATTTATTATCATTAAGATAAATATAAAGATCATTGATCTAATCTGGTCTTTTGTAAGAATATTTTTTATATAAAATAAATAATTCAAATTACTTTAAATGCTTTAAGCTTATTTTTTCGTCAACGATAAATTTTTTTTTTGCTTTTTTTCCAAGAACTTCATGAACTCTAGATGGCTCCATACCATCCCCTGGTCTTTTTTGTGTTATATTATATTTTGTTAAAGTTTCATTTTTAAATATAGTTGATTTTGCTACAATACTTCTCCTTGCAAATATTCTTGCTTTTTTTTCAGATTTGAGAATTTTCTTTACTCCATTTCCATAAGCCGAAACCAATTCATCTACTCCAATTCTAATTTGATTAAGTTCTTTAGGATTTACTGATAACCAATGATCTGCAGATTTTTTTAATTTTTTATCTATTGTAAAATGTTTTTCAATAACTCTTGATCCTAACAGAACAGAGGAAATTGGAACATTTACTCCCAATGTATGGTCACTTAATCCAATTAAATATTTTTTAAATTCTTTTTTAAATTTTAATAATACACTCAAATTTGCATCTTTTTTTTCTGTAGGATAACTTAAAGTACATTGCATTATACACAGTTTTTTTACGTTTTTTTTTTCTAAAAATTTAACTGTTTTTTTTATCTCACTTAAATTAGAAGCTCCTGTAGATAATAATATGGGCTTATTAGTTTTAGCAATTTCTTCTAATAATGGATAATTATTCAAATCACATGAAGCCACCTTAAAGCCTTTCATACCAATTTTATTTAACATTTTAACGGCTTCTATATCAAATGGAGTTGACATAAATTCTATATTATTTTTTTTACATAATTTATATAATTGTTGATATTGCTCTTTATTAAAACTATCTAAATTTTTATAAGAGTCATATTGTGTGCCACTTTTTTTTCTTTCACCTTCCCAATTCCAAAACCTTGGAGATTTTTTTACTACTAATTTTTCTGCTTTATATGTTTGGAATTTTATTATGTCCGCGCCAGCTTCTTTTGCTTTAACAATCAATCTTTCTGCCAACTTCATGCTGCCATTATGGTTTACCCCTGCTTCAGCTATAATTATGCACTTTTTTCTATTAAATTGTATATTTCCAATTTTAAAACTATCCATATTTTTTTTTAATTAATTTAATATATTTTTTTCTATTACCTGTTTTAGTGATATTGCTATCATGAATATAATACCTGTATAATGGTAGAGGCAAATGATATCCTTTACAAATTTTGTCTAATCTTAATATTAAATCATGATCCTCTGCTTCTCTAAAATTTATATTATAATTACCAACTTTTTTTATTAGATCTGTTCTAAACAATATACCTGCACCATGTTGATAAAGTTTTTTTTTTGTGTCAAGTTTTACTACCTCAGTTTTAAAACCATATTCATCCGTCCTAATATGATCACAATAGACATAACCAAAACTAGGATTGTTATTTAGTATCTCAGTCATAATATCTATCGCTGATCTGCTCAAAAAATCATCAGAATCTACTCTCATAAAATATTTACCTTTAGCTTTTCTAATGGCTAAATTAGAACAGTAACCAGGACCTTTATTTACTTTATTCCTAAATACCCTAAGATAATCTCTCAAATGTTTGTGTCCCGAGATATAATCCATTGATCTATCTGTTGAATTATCGTCAATAACTATTACCTCGTGATTTTTAAAACTCAAAGTTTGATCCAAACAAGATCTTATTGCTCTATCTATATATTTAAAGCGATTATAATTTATAACAGCAACCGTTACATCGTAATCGTATTTTTTTGACATATGTTTGTTTTATAACAATTAAATTCTGAACCATTCATATGTATCAGTTGATACACAACGTCTGCAAACTTCTAAATCATTTGACATTTTTTTTGCCTGAATAGTTCTTACTCTATTAAGCTCATCTCCATCCCAAATTTCTTCAAGTCTTTGTGGTTTTAATTCAATCTTACTGTAATCTTTTGGTTTTTCAGCTTTTTTTAATAATTCAAAACCTTTTTTGTTTTTTTTAATAGACTCCTCCAAATCATTAATTATTTTATCATTATCAAATGATCTCTTGTCAATAACACCAATACAATGTTGTGCTCCCCAATCATGACAACACATTCCAACCCTTCCATCGTAAGTAACCATTAATCTCTGAAATATTTGAGGACAAGGTTTTCTTTCTGTAGAAAGATATATTTGATTATCTGCAGTAACCATGTAAGGAACATCCGAGGGTAAATTATTTTCTTTTGTATATTTATCTATTTTAGATTTTATTTCTGGAGATATCTTGCTCATATTTCCACCTCTCTCATGATAATGTATAACAGTAACATCATCAACGTACTCGTTAAAAAGTTTATGAAAACTCTCAATCTCTTGCCTTGTGTCCTCAGTTAAAACCATCTGAATCTTTGTCGTTGGAAAAACTGAACCCATTTCTTTTCGGATTTCATAAAAATTTTTAATATTGCTGTAAACATTTTCGAAAGTATTTTCACTAAATCTTCCAGGTCTCATTTTATCATAAGTTTTTTTTGAACCACCATCAAAAGAAAATATTATTTGATCTAATCCTGCAGAAATTAATTTTTTTGACATTTTAGTATCAAGCTGTGTTGCATTGGTATTAATCATTGTTTCAAGAACACCATTTTTTTTTGCGTAATTAATGAAATCAGCGATTTTTGGATTTAAAAGTGGTTCCCCTCTCCAGTTTAGTTTTATTGATGGAACTTCCATTTTAACTACAGAAGCAATTATTTTTTCAAATAATTCTTTATTCATAATTTTATCTGGGGTCATTATGTAGTCTCTAAAACAGTGTGGACATCCTAAATCACATATTGAGGCTGTCTCAATATCAACACAAAGAGGATTAGGCAAATCACCTTTACCACTTAGAAATTCAGTTTTTCTTAAATATTGTTTTTTTGGACTGTTTAACCAGTCATGTCTATATTGAACATATCTTGTAATAAATTTCTCTAAAATCTCTCCATCCTCATCCTTGGTGTTTAATTCTTCGATTTTATATCTGTAAGCAAGATTATATTTCATGTTCTCTTTCATGAACTCAACTTTATCAAATTTTTTTTCTAAATTTGAATTAACTATATGAGAGGATCCTTGGACAATATCTTGTTTTTCAATTTTTACTTTATTCATTTATATAACGGTGCTTTTATTTTTTTAATTTCATTTATGCAATCTAAATTATTAAGACCATGATACCTTTTCTCTATTTTTTTTAAAAACTCAAGATCAAAAATATTATCTAAAGTAATACGTTTTTTATGATTAATTCCACCAAATTTATGATTTAGAGCATATTTTTTGATTTTTAATTTCTTTCGAATGTTCCATGTCACATGTTCTTTGCAGTTTTTTGATGGCTTATTATTCATTTGCGCCAAAAGCAAATTGGAAGATACTATTTCTCCACCAAAATGCGATAAGGGTTTAATATGTAAATATTGCAATTTTTTTTTTTCTAAAAAATTTAATTTGTTTTTTAATTATTGTTGGTTGAATCAAATAATTATCAGCTGTTATCCTCACAATATTTGAATTTTGTATTTTATTTTTTTTTATATTATCACAAAATCTTTTTAAAACATTCTTTTCATCTCCTGAAAAAAAATTAATACCATGCTTTTTACAAATATTACTTAGTATAGAGGGATCACTATGATCTCCGGTCAATAAAAATATATTTTCTTTCCTCATGACTTTTTTGGTTACTCTAATTATTCTTTCTAAAACTGTTTCATTATATATATTCATAAGAATTTTACCTGGGAGTCTTGATGATCTTAATCGGGCTTGAATAAAAATAAAAAAATTTTTCATTTATTTATTTTTACTAAAATTGGTTTTTTTTCTCTAATTTTTTTATCTAAATACTGATCTACAATTTTATCTTTATAAAATTCGTATATAATTTTTAACATTTCTGTCTTCCAATCAGATTTTAAAAACAATTTACCTTTATATCTTAAAGAAAAATCCTTTTTTGGTTTAATATTTTTTTTCAATCTTCTTTTAACTTCTCTAATGACTTTTGGAATATCTTTGTGTGCCGCAATTATTGCTTTACATGCAACATCATGTAATCCATCACCCTTTTTAAGTTTAGGGACATTATTGTGTAATATTTCTCCTGTATCTACATATTTATCAATTATATGATATGTGGTTCCAGCCATTGCTGGCTCCAAAAAATAAAAAGGCCAAAACATAGTTATTGCCCCTTTATAATGAGGTATCAACCCAAGATGTAAATTTACAGTATTAATCGGTAATGTCTTAAGTAGCGGATCTTTTATAATTGGTATTCCTGTTATAAAACATGCTTGAAATTTTGATTTTTTAATAAAACTAACAAGTTGATCTTTGTAAAATTGACTTTCATTTTTAATTTGTATGATATTTTTTATTTTATCTGAATTAATTTTACTAATTTTAAAATATTTTTTTTCAGCTAAAAATCTTTTTTTAAAATGTAGTTTCCATAACTTAACAATTTTTTTACTAATATTCTTAGGGGGTTTTGGAATCATTTCTTCTCTTTTAAATAGAATTAAGCAGTCAATTGTAACAAGTTTGTTTTGCATCAATTCTGTGAGAAGACCTAAATTTCTTGGATGATCACCAATAATTACTAAAGTTTTCATTTTTTCTTAATATATTTTGATCTAATTAAATCTTGTATTAAACTTAAATGATCTATTAATTTAAAATTTTTTAATTTTGCCATTTCAAGTAAGTCAATATTTCCCTCGGCAAGATTTAAAATTTCAAGTAAAACTCTTGTTTTTTCTCTTTTTTCACTAATTCTAAAATTCATTATTTCACCATATAATTTTACTGAACTTTTTGAAAGTTGAGGGGTTCCATATAAAACTTTTCCAACAGGAGAAAAATTATTCTCAATAGTATTTAAAACTTGTAAATAAATTTCAATTGTTTCGATTATTGTTTTAAATGAAATAGTTTTTTCATTATCTAGTGATGTGTGATACTCTTTAAAATCCATTTTTGATCCATCTTGTCTTCCATACATATTTCTCATAATTAGACCTATGGGTAAATTAAAACCTGGTGAGCAAAATTGCCTTTCATCGCTCCCGTCCGGAAAAAAATCAACTATATCTAGATTATAAGGTGAATTCTTTAATACATTTAAAGCAGCTCTATCAGCTAAGCTATTACCTCTTCTAGATTTTTTGTAGGTAAATTTTTTACCGTTGCCAACACAATTAATAATATATCCAGCAATAATATTTTTAACATTTTTTTTATTATAATGTAGAAAAGCAGCAGCTCCTATATTTTCTGGGCAAATTAAAAATCTGTAAGAGTATTTATGAGGTCCTGTAGACTTTATAATTCTATAAAGTATTGACCATGCCAAAGGTCCAGAAAGTTCATGATTTGCCATTTGAGGATGACAAAGATATGTGGACAATAAAATTTCTTTTTTACTTTTTCCTTTAATTAACTTATCTGAATATACTAAATAACCTGGTTCAATTTTTGAATTAATATAAACCCTATAACTACCTTTCTTCAGTTTTTTATACTCATTATATTTTATACAGAAACCCCATGTCCTTTTATAATAAGAAGTTACATAAGGTATTGCCTCAGGTTGGTTTTTTAATGTGTGAAGATGTTTTTTTAGTTCTTTAAGTGATATAGTTTTATTAACTGGAACGCTATAACCAACTATGTGCAGATTATGTTTTTTAAATTCTGCAAATTTTTTTCCATCTGGACCAATTATATACGCATCTTTTATGTTCCATTCATCTGGAATCGTCCAATCTAAAACATTAGTTCCGGATTTGACTTTTTTAATATTTAAGTCCACTAGTTCACCTAAAATATTTAAACTCTCTCTAAAACCATCGCCTAAAATACTCCTACAAATTTTATACAATTTGTTGAAATAATTTTGTAAAAGTTTTTCAGTGACAAAATTTTTTAGAATTATTTTTTTCATGATAAAATTAGAAATTATTATACTTTTAATATATACATTGATATAATAAATAAAATTATGGCAAAAAAAATTTGGCAGTACGGTGATTTTTATGCAAAGGATAAAGAATACCTGGATAATCCAAAGTATGTTTGGACTGTATTTGCAAAATTAATAAAAAAGTTTAAAAAAAATAAAAAGCTTCTTTGGGACATAGGATGTGCTGATGGATCTATGCTAAGGTATTTAGAACATTTATATCCAAATTGGGAATTTCAGGGAAGTGACAATAATAGATTTTTATTAAGTCACGCAAAAAAAAATACTAAATTTTCCAAAATAATATTTGAAGATTTAAACCATAAGTTAAAAAAAAGTATTAAAAAGGGTGATATAATTTATTGTGGTGGTGTTCATGCAATTTATGATGATATTAACTTTTTCTTAAATCAAGTAATTGCTAGAGGAAATAAAAAATCTGAAATATTTGTTCATGGTATTTTTAACCCAAACCCTATAGATATGGTTGTAAGATTAAGAAACTGTACAAAAAAAAATTTTCTGAAAAATAAAATTGATTTAATTGGATGGAATAGATTTTCTTATAAAACTGTCGGTGAATTATTAAAAAAAAATAAAAAAGTAAAAAATTTTAAATTTATAACCGTAAATTTTCCTAAAAATCTAAAGATAAAACCAAAAAAAAACGAGCCTGAAAGATCTTGGACGACAATACACAATAATAGACTTCATTTTATAAATGGAACTAATATTATTGAAAATTATCAAATGCTACATATAAAATTAATCTAATTTATATATTTCTTTTATCTTTTTTTTGAGTTCACTATCTTTCAAATTAAATACCGTAAAAGTCATAATCTTTTTAAAAGCATCTTTGTAATGTTCAGATGATTTATCATTTCCAACATTTCTTAATTCTATTTTACCAAAATTTGATTTATGTTTTGATTTTGAAAAATCTGAGGAAATATTTATATTTAGGTTTATTATTTCAATCAAATTAATTACAAAATTAAAATCAATCAATTTTTTATGCCATATTTTATCTGGACTGTTTGATGTAATTTTTTCAGCAATATCTATGTTGTCTTTATAAATTTTTTCATTAATTTTAAATAATTCTATATTTAAATTACTTTCTTCTACAATTAATTTTTCGATAAGAATAATACCCTTCAGTATGTATTTAAAATCATATTCAATTATAACAATATCACTTACAAATAAATGATTATTAATATCGTTTATATTTTTAATTGAAAGATTTTTTAAGATTAATCTTTTATTAAAAAAATCTTTTGATATTTCTAGAATTTGAACATCTCTTTTTAACCATTTCGAAAAAACTTTTTCTAAAGATATTTTCAATATTTGATTTACAAAAATAAAAAAGATAATGATTAATAAAATAATTGCTGATATTAAGAATATCTTTTTTTTGTAATTGGTCAAAAGTTAGATGCCTTTTCCAAAAATTATATAATTAGAATTTTGATTATTTTGATCTTTATTTCTGCTTTTAAAAAAATACAAAATGCTCTTATTTTTTAATTTTTTTTGATTTTTATTGTTAACAATATAATTACTTAAACCCTTAAATTGCCAAGATTTTATATTTTTTTGATCCCAAAATTTTTTATTTTTAAACTGATCAAGAAGAAAATTTAATGATTTTAAATCTATTTGAAGCCAGCTAGCAAACTGTTTTAAGTGTAAAACTTTTTTTTGTTCATAACTCTTTACTAACTCAATAGCTTTGTCTCTTGAAATTCTTCCGTGTCTTATCTCTCTACACGCATGATCTGTTACTTTAGAGTAACCATGTTTGTATAATTTAAGTAAATCATGAATATTCATATAGTTAAAACAATCAACATGATCATACACATCAAAAGTTCTATTAAATTTACTTGTCCTATATTTAAATTTCTTAACCATCAACATGTGTTGGATTGTGGGATCCCATCTTAAAAAATTTCCCAAATATATACCTCTTACACCTATGGAATTAATTGTATTATCATCTGGGTAAATATAATTAAAAATATCTTCATCATTAAGATTGCTTTTAATATTCACAAGTTCTTTTGCATCTACTCCAAATAAATCATGATCTTCTCTATATCTTCTTGACATCTCAACATTATTTAAATGTGAAAACATTCCTACCTGTTCAATTCCCTGATGAGCACCCCAAATAATCAATGGTATTTTATACTTTGATGCTATTTGAACTGGATAAACAGTTTGACCAGCAATTATTGGCCAATAAATGTTACCAAACTCAGTTAGGCTATACTTGGTTACTTTTTTCACTGAGTTTAAATTCAAATTTTGCATCAAGATATCTGCGTCAAACTTAATTCTCAGATTAGTTAAGTTTTTAATTCCTATTTCAGTATTAAAATATTTATTGTTACTTACAAGAAGAGGATTTAATTTAAGAATGTTTTTTACAACATGAGTAATAAAATATGAATCTCCTCCACCACTCACAGGTATTATACAGTCATAATTTTTTCTTGATTTACTTCGATATCTGTTTGTTAATTTCTTAAGCTTATTAAATCTATGTCTCCAATCTAATTTGTCTTTCTCTTCATGAATTTTACAACCTGAACATATCCCATCTTTATCAAAAGTAATTCCTAATGGATGATTAGAGGAATATAAACACCTTTTACAAAAAATTATATTTTTCATAACTAAAAATAATACGGTTTTCTAAATCTATTTATTTTTTCTTTAATATTTTGAACTCTATGTTCAGAATAATTTAAACTGTTACCAATTGCTACTGCAGTAATTTTTTTAGATTTCGAAATCTTAAGAATCTTTTTTATTGAATTTAATCCACCAAAATAAATCAATGGCAATTCAAACTTGCACAATCTTAATAAATTCAAATCTATATTTACTTCAACTGATCCCTCATTTTGCTTATCAACTATCAAGATTTCACTAAAAATTTTTTTTTTAATTGCTAATTCAAAATTTTTATTAATTTTAATGTTTTCTTTATTAATGTAATCAAATTGTCTCAAAACATTTTTTTTTCTTACTAATGGCAAAGATAAAATTAAAGCTTGAGATCCCAAGATTTTACTAATTTTTAACAACTCTGAAAAATTTTTATAGACTAAAGTTTCTATTAACACTCTATCTGCTCCAGATTTAATTACATTCACAGCATCTTCAGCATTACGAATCCCTCCACCATAAATTATTGGAGTGCTAATATTTTCTTTTGAAATATTTTTTAATAAATCAAAATCAGGACCTCTATTTTTTAATGATCTGTCTATACAATTAATCAAAATTTCATCTGAGTTCCATCTATCGAAATTTTTTGCTAAACATTGAACTTTCCCAAGAGGCAAATAATTATCATAATTAAAAGATTGAACTGCAAGTTTATCTTTTACTATGATTGATGAAATTAATCTAATCTTATTCATTTAATTTTATTTAAAATATTTAAAACAAAATTTTCCCCTGAATTTTGACTTTTTTCAGGATGAAATTGAACTCCGATAGAATTATTTAATTTTATAATTCCAGTTACTTCAGGAAAATTGCTTGATTTTGCTAATTTAAATTTATCTAAACCTTGATAAAAATAACCGTGTTGAAAATAATATTCATTTTTAAAATCAGTATTTTTTAAAAAATTTTCCTTTTTTAAAATTTTTAAACTCGACCACCCTATGTTATGTTTATTATTTTTAATTCTTAAAATATTACCAGGAATAATATTCAAACCTTTTTCAAATCCATCTTCTGTTGATGAAGAAGTTAACAGTTGCATTCCTAAACATATTCCCAATATAAATTTACCTTCCTTTGCCATTATTTTAAGTAATTTATCGATTTTGTCTTTTCTAAGCTTCTTAATTGCTGTTTTAAAAGTTCCTACACCAGGTAAAATAATTAAATCTGAGTTTTTAATTTCTTTGATGTTGTTAGTAACACTGCTTAAACAATTTAACCGATTAAACATCCCATGCAAAGATGCATAATTTCCAACACCATAATCAATTATTGAAATTTTTTTTCTCACCTAAATCCATGTCCAACTTTAAATTTTGGTTTATATCTCAAATTTTTTTGATTACTTATAGTAAATAAATTTTTATTTACATATTTTGATATTTGATTCCAAAATTCGTGGTCTGAAATATCTATGTATTTACAAAAGTTTTTTATTAATTTCTCACTACACTTTCCATCAAATTTCTGCAGAATTTTAATTCCTTGTTTTCTGGTCATATTTCCATTTCTTATTTCAAAGTTTACATAATCTGAAGCTCTACCAAATCCGTATTTATAATATTTAATCATCTGATTGATTGGAACCCATGTATCATCAATTGAGGTTACACCATATAAATCACCATCTTGAGCAGGATTAATATTTCTTATTTTTAATCCATTTGCTACTGCAAATTTAGCATTATTAATATAAGACCAATCATACAAAAATGGATTTAAAAAAATTATTTGTAATTTTTTTTTGTAAAATTGTGAAACACTTGGATAAGTATATGGAATAAGTTTTGATAAATGATCAACTTGATCAACCATCCAAGATGTGTCACAATTATTTAATGTATTTAAATTTCTTAAAAAGTTTCCATCAAATTCGTCTTTTGCTCTTGTTTTTTTATCATTCCATATACTTGCTGGACTTTCACCCCAAAAAATTAATTCAATATTATGTTTAACAGCAATTGCTGGGACACACGACTGTAAGACTAATTCTGGCCCTTTAATATAATTACCAGAATAAAATCCTTTTTTTAAAATTTTTTTCCATGTTGCAGGAGCTGGTCCAGTTACAATTAGGTCAAAACCATGATTAATCAGATTTGATAAGTTATCAGCGCCTGTTTTTGTTATTTGCTCTGGAGAATATGGCGCACATACAAGTAGTGGAACTAATTTAAGTTTGTCTTTTACCCAAGTTGCCTGTCTTAGACTATCTTTACCTCCACTAACTCCAATTACGCAATCATATTTACTATTCTTTTTTTTTGGATGAAGTTTTATCATTTTCTCTAGATAATCATATAAATATCCTTCATCATATTTAACAAAATCTTTTTTATAATTTTGGCACGCATAACAGATACCACTTTTATCAATTTTAGTATTAGGTCTAGTATCTGTCTCTAAGCATTTGATACAATATTTCATGAATTAAAATTTATAATGAAAATTCTAATTAACACAATAAACTTTACACTTCAATAAATCATAAATATAACTTTTGTAGAATAGATTAGTCAAAAATAACTTTTAAATCATGAGAAAAAAAAATGTCCTTTTAGTGATTAGAAAAGGTCAACCAGAATTAGATTGGATAACACCAGTCTTATTCAGCATAAAATCTAAAATTAATTTATTTATATTTTTTTCATCTAAAGGAATAAAAAAAAAAAATTGAATATAATCAAAATTTCTTGATTTTAAAAAAATTTTCAAAAAAAATTTTTTATTTAAATAAATATTATAACTTGGGTTGGCGTACATTTTTTACAGTAATCAGAAATATAAAATTAAATAAATCTGTTTTTTTAAGCGATTTTCTCTATAAAAGAATTCACAATATTAAAAAACTTAAAAAAGAAATTAATATAGTTGGGAAAATTGACATTATATTTGCAGAATACGGAAATAATTCTTCTTGGCTAAAAGCATTTTCTGAGTTTGATGAAAAACCATTAATTTTTAATTATCCAAGCTCCCCTCTTACTTTTTTTCAAAGAAAAGGAATAGAGTTTTATAAAAAAAAATTAATTTGTGATTATGTTTTTTTAATATCTAAAAATGATTTTAAGTATTGGTCAAAATCGATTGATAAGTCAAAAATGATATCAATAGGAAACCCAAGTTATGATAGGTGGTGGGTAAATAAAATTAATCAAAATAATAAAATTAGTTTTGCTAAAAATACAAAAAGAATTCTTTTTGCGTATAATTCCGATTTTGGATTAATTCCAAAAGATAAAGAAAAAATACTTGAAAATGATTTGGATTTATTCATGAGGATATTTACATCAACTAAAAAATTTAATTCTAGCAAATTAATTTTTAAAATTCACCCATTTAGAAATAATCCAAGATATTTAAAGATACTTAAAAAATATGATAAAAAGTTTTGGGAAATTAGAAATGAATCTCTTAGCTTGTTATCTCAAAAAGTAGATGTAGTAGTTTCTTCTTTCGATTCTTCGGCATTTTTAGATGGTCTTTATTCTAAAAAACCAAGTATTGAATTTTTTAGAAACTATTATAATGGAACAACATTTCCAAAAATTTCTCTTCATCAAATGATAAAAATATCTGTTACCATGAATAAAAAAAATATAAAAACTCTTTTAGATAAAGCTTTGTTTAAATCAAATTCTAAGTTTTGGTTAAAACAGAAAATTAACTTTGATAAAGTATATCGTATAAATCGTAACTCAACAAAAAAAGCGTGCAAACTAATTTTAAATTTAAAGAAATAAAAAACTTATTTTAAAGTTTATGAATATTTTTTGTATGATTAATGTTTATAAAGCTTTCCCCAGAAGTAATTAGATTTTCAATAGATTTAATTATATTATGATGTTTTTTTTTATTTAATTTTCTTATCCAGTATTCATAAAATTTACTACTCCACATGCCATCATACCCTCCCACGAACTTTACCATTTTTGATAAATCACTAATAAGCCAATTTTTATCTGTAAAAATATTTCTCATAAAATAATATTCGTAAATTTCTTTTTTAGAATATTTTCTATTTTTGATATTGTTTAGATTTTTTAACATTACCTTGTAACTTTTTTTTGATTTTGGGTTAAAATTAAAATTATAATTTATATGAGGATTGTTAATTGATGCATTTATAACTGGAATATTAAAATAAGGATATTCAACTCCAACCGATCCATAACATGTCAAAACAAAATCAATTTTTTCTTTTATAATTTGTTTGTGAGAATATTCATTAGGTAACAACTTAATTCTTGGATATTTTTTTATTATCTCTTGAATTACATCGTTTGTATGAGGCTGATATCTTTGAAATTTCCCCTTAAAATTTGGTCTATTTTTAATATACCAATCATAATCAGTTTCTTTAGATATTTTACCTAAAAAATTTAGCCATTCATAAAAATCAACAAATAAAGTGTTGCCATATAAATGAACTGCATCAAAAAAATCATGAGGTGCTATTAATATTTTTTTTCTTTTTGATTTAAAAATTAAATTTTTGTATGTTTTATTTCCAAAAGAAGTTTTTTCATTACTTATTAAATCTACCTTAGCTCCACCTATGCCCTTAAATCTTAATTTTAATCTTTCCTTTGCCAGGGTGAGACCTCTGGTTCTTAAATTTTTATCTAGCATTAAAAATTTTTTTCTAAAATTCTTAAAGTGACCATGCATATAAGGCATTTTTTTATTTAAAAAATATATAAACCTTGAACTGGTTACATAAACTGGAATTTTTCGATAAATAGCCAATCTTAAAACTAATCCGTATGAGTAAGGTGTATGAACACCTATGACTGCTTTTACATTGTTTTTATTAAAATAATTCTTCCAAAAAAGATATAGTAAGAAAAAATCATTTACTAATTTTAAAAAATCATCATCTTTTAGATCAATAGTAGGTTTTACAAATTTTTTCAAATAAGTGTCATAAATTAAATCACCCACAAGGATATTATCAAATTTAATTTTTAAAACATCCTCTTTATTTTTTATTTTATCAAATATTAATTTAAGAGGTTTATCTATCTTGGTTTTTATATTGTTTTTAACCTGCGGTTTAAAAATATTTTTAACACCAAACGATCTATAAATTCCAAAATTTTTTAATGAAAAAAAATTTCCAATAATCCATTTTATTTCATTAAAAATTGAATTTCTTAATGGTGAAGAAATTAAAGAATAATTATAAAAAGCATTTATTTTTGACTTATATTTTTTTGATAATACATTTGATAAATATGATATGGGTACGTGCGAATTTTGAAATGCATTAAATTCAACTAAAATTTGAGAACTTTTAATTTCTTCTTTATTATCAACTATTGGAAATAATTTCTTGTTAGAATTCACAAAGTTTCTACACCAAATAAAATGTTTTATTTGGGAAATTAAAAATTTCATTATTACTTTTGAGCGATAGCTATAATTGATCTTGAGTGTCCCTTAAGAAATTCGGGTATCCAGCTTCTACTAATTTTTTTTTGATTATAATTTAAAAAATTATTTCCTGAAAAAGGTAGAAGGTAAAATGCTTTTTCAAATCTAAGTGGTCCAGAGTAATACCATTTTGGTTTACAGCGTAAACCTGGAAAGGTTTTTACATTTTCAAAATTATTTAATGTCAAAGCTGTTTCTAAAGACTCTGGTGTAAATGGTGTTTTATGATAATAATTATTAAAAAAATTTTTGTAATCTTTTTTCCAATTTGGTGTAATAATATAGAGATACCCCCCTTTTTTCAAAACTCTATATGACTCTTTAATTAAATTAGAGGGATTTTTTAATGCCTCAATTAAACCTAAAGAAACAATCATATCTACAGTCTCTTCAGAATCTGGTAAACTATCTTTCTCTAAATCTAAATCCTCAATATCATAGCCTTTATATTCACAATTATTATTTTCTAATGGATTTTTTATAAATTTATCACCACACCCTAAGTCTAAAACTTTGATTTTTTTTTGAAAGTATTTTTTATCAAAAGAAAAAAAATTTTTTAGTAAAAAAAAATAGTTTTAACTTCTCTATCAGCTAATTCTTCTTTTTCATCTTTTGAAAGAATTTCTTTTCGTGATTTTACCAGCTGTTTATAATAATTTTGTTTATCCATTTTTTTTTAATAATTTGAACTTTATTTTGGCGATTTTAAGGTCTGATGGATAATTAATATCCACAGAATTAAATCTATTTAAATAAGTGTAAGTTGTTTTTTTACTCAATTTCTCTCCTTTTTTAAGTAGGCTTGATGTTTTGTAAAAATAATATGAACCAGTATCATGATATAATTTTGGAACATCTTGAGATCTTTTACTTAAATATCTCTTTTCATTAAAATTAACCCAATTTTTTCCTATTTTTTTAAGTGATCTTAAAGGAGGATATTCATAATCTGTTATTGGAATTAGATGATCTGCTTTTAGTCTTTTAATTTTTTTAAAAGAATTTTTTAAATCATTAGGTCTTGTTAAAACAGCGGTTGGGTAAATACAACAATGATATTTTTCTTTTTCTGATGAGATTTTTTTTATACAATCAATTACAGCTGCAGTTGATGTAGCATAATCATTTGATAAATTTTTGCCTCTAAAAATAAATTCTGCACCATATTTTTTAGATATATTTGCAACTTTTTTTGAATCTGTTGTAACAATTATTCTTGAAAAAAGTTTAGATCTTTTAGCTATATCTATTACATATGCAATTATTGGTTTTCCAAAAAAATTTATTATATTTTTATTTTTAATCCTCTTGCTATTTCCTCTAGCTGGTATAATACAAATTGTCATTATTAATATTGTATAGTCTTAAAATAATTATCATTTAATTGAAAAGATTTTCTTAAGGTTTTTAAGGTTCTTGTCTTTGTCTTCAAATTAAATTTTGGTGATATAGAAGTAAACCCAAATAGTTTTTTTTGCTGAGTATTCAATAAATTAAATATTTTTGGTCCACATTTGGTCCAATCTGTTGATGGTTTAATCCACCATCTTTTGTAGTGACATAGTATTCCCCACCTTATATTTGAGTCAGTATTTTTTCCAATTTGATGCCAAGTTTGACCTAGAAAAAAAATTATCGAACCTTTTTTTGCCTCGCCATAAACAAACTTTTTTTTTATTTTTTTGTTATAATTTTTATCATTTTGAATTCTTGTTGATGATAAGTGACTTTTAGGCCAAATTTTTGTAGCTCCATTTTCTTTTGTAAAATTATTCAAACAATAACAAATTACAATGTCAGAAGTATTTTCTGGAGAATTGCATGGTAAATGAGAGTCGATATGTACTAAAGTTTTGTAATTTTTTTTTACATTTATACTTCCACTTGCTTGACAATTATCTAAAATAAACTCCTCATTAAAAATTTTTTTCAAAACATTCATAACTAATTTTTTATCTATTAATTTTAAAAAATTTTTTGGATCTCTCAATGGTAAATCTCTAATAATGAGCTGACCGTTTCTAGAGTTTTCATCAACAAATCTTTTGTTTTTACTCAAACTCTGATTTAATTTTTCTAAAGATCTTATTTTTTTTTCAGACTCACTTTTGCTTATAAAATTATTAACAATACAGTAACCATCTTTGAAAAGTTTTTTTATAATATAATTTGATAAAACTTTTTTTTTATTCATTTTTAAAAGTATTTTTGATAAATTATTTTTTTTATATTTTTCCAATCCCTTTTTTCTAAGGTAAGATATATAGCATCACTGACTCGTTTTGCTAAGATAATATTCTTTTTGTAATCATTAAAAGTAATTTCTTTAAAGCCAAATCTTTTATGTAATTTAACTACCTCTTGATTATGCTTTAAAACAAAACAATATAATTTTTTTAATTTAAAAATATCAAAAAAATAGTTTATTGCAAAGAATTCGACTGACGCTCCAAGTCCAATTATATTTTTTTTTTCAGAGATATAGAAAGACCATTCACCTAAAAGTAATTTTTTGTTAAATTCTTTAAAGCCTAATCCGCCTACAAAATTTTTGTTATATTTTATTACAAAGAAATAATTTGATTTAGAAGTTTTAAAATCTTTATACCATTTTAAATGATCTTTTTCAGAAATAATTTTGGTATTCATCATATTTTTTCTTATTTTTTTTTCATTCCTCATCAACCTTATCTCAAGAATCTCCTCCTTTTTTAAATCATTGATGTTCTTTAGCTCTAAATTATTAAATATTTTATCTAATTTCATTATTTTCTATAATTTCATTTATTATTTGAGAGTTGTTAAACATTGGTTTCCATTTGAGAATTTTTTTAGAAAGTTTATTTGATATTTCTAAGTTTTGAGGATTATGATTTTTAATACCCTTGCCATTTATCAATTCAATATCTAATTTAATTTTAAGCTTTTGTTTAATTACTTTAATTAAATTTTTTATACTTATGGGCTTACTATTATTAAAAATATTTAAAATTCTAAATTTAGTTGAAGTTTGGAAAATACATTTTTCAATTGCTGAAAGGAAGTCACTTATATGTAAAAAATTTAATTTTAAATTTAGGTTATTCAAATAAATTTTATTTTTTTTTATTGCTTTATTTTTTAATTTTATAATTAAATTATTTTTATTATTACAAACAACTCTTGGAAATCTAAGTATATCTATTGAAATTAGGGTTTTTTTAAAAAAATTATGCAAAATTTTTTCTGATAAAAGCTTAGTTATACCGTATAAATTCTTTGGACTTGGCTCGATATTTAAGATGTTTTTTTTATTATTAAAATCATCACCATAAACATGCTCTGTTGATGTAAATATAATTTTTCTAATTTTTTTTTTTTCAAGTATTTTTAAAAATTTTATTAACGTTTCGCAATTCATTTGGAGATATGTATTTAAATATTTAAAATCTAAACTTAGTGGTCCGCCCGTGATGCCAATAAGAAAAACAACAATATCAATATTTCTTGGAATTTTAAAACTTTTTGATTTTAAAAAATCATGTTTTATAAATTTAATATTTTTTTTATTAATTTTTTTTTTAAATTTTTTGTCTATTACAAATATATTTAAATCTTTATTTTTAATATAATCAGTTAATTGGACTCCTAATTCGCCACCTCCACCAGCTATTAAAATATTTTTAATTTTCATCAATAAAATTAACTATTTTTTTTTCTAAATTTATTTTTTTTAAATTATGATATTTTTCAAATAATTTTTTTGATGAAAAGTTATTTGCTTGTTCTGTTTTAGTAAATTTCTTTTTGACTAACATTTTATAAAAAGTACCTAATGATGTTTGTTTTGTATTTGTTAAATTAAAAATGCCTAGGGCATTTCTGTAAGTCTTATTTATTATATAAGCAATATCCTCGGTGTGTATTAAATTTAGATTCAGATTTTTATTATAAATTTTTACCTTTTTTCTTTTTTTATAATTCAGAAGAATTTTTTTCACCAATCTCTTTTTATTCATTTTACTTCCAAATACATATCCAATCCTATAGCATAAAAAGTCTATTCCATTATTATCACAATAAACTTTTAAAAGTTTTTCCTGCATAAATTTTGACATTGAATAAGAATTTTCTGGATTCAAATAACTTTTTTCATTAAATAATTTGTTCCTTTCGGAGCCATACACTGAACAAGATGAGGCTAAGATGATTTTTTCAATGGGTATTTTAATATCTTTCAATAAGTTAATTAATCCAAAAATATTAATTTTTTTACACTCCTCCCAATTTGAATTTTTTTCATCAAGAGGCACAAAACTAGAGAAATAAAATAAATAATTAATTTTTTTTATTTTTATATTTTTAAATATTCTCCTATTTCTTTTTTTTAAATCAAAATAAAAAAAATTTTTTTTATTTTTTTGTCTAGAAAATAAAAAAATATTATTTCTCCATTTCAATTCTTTTAATAAATTTTGTGCAGCAAAGCTTGTATGGCCAAAAAAAAATATATTCATATTAATTTTTTTATACTAAATTGTACAAAATGAACACTTACATATTCATTCCTGATACTGATAAGAAAGCGGGGCTCGGTCACTTATTTAGATGTTTAAAATATTCTAATTTTGTAAAGAAACCGCACAAAATAATTTTTTTAATAAAATATGGTTTCAAAAAAAAATATTTAATTAATAGGAATCTTAATAAAATAAAAATAAATTATATCTTTTTTAAAAATTTAAAAAATCAATTAAAGATACTTAAAGAAAAAAACAAAAATATTATTACTTTTTTAGACAGCTATAATAGAGATTTGCAAAAATCTAATTTTCAAAATTTTTCAAATAAACATGTAAATATTTTAGATTTTAAAATGCACTACAAATCTGATTATACAATTGACCATACTTTTAAAAGAAAGGCCAAATATCACTACAATTATAGCTCCAAAATATTTTTAGGGGTAAAAAATTTTCCTATCTCAAACAGATTGTTATTTTTAAAAAAAGAAATTATTTTGATTAACTTTGGATCAGTCAATGACGAGCTTCTTATTAAAAAATCTTTAATTTTTTTAAAAAAACTAAAATTAAGTAGAAATTTTAGAATTGTGATTATTAGCAGAACTTTAACAAAAAGAAATTTTGATAAAATTAAAATTGAAAATAAAATCATCTTTCATAAATTTATTAAAAATATTGATGAAATATATCGAAAAACCTTTTTTTCATTTGGGGCTTGTGGAATTTCTTTGTATGATAAATGTTTTTACAATATTCCAAGTATTTCTAAATGTTTAGCTAAAAATCAATATTTTAATTTTAAAAATTTCAGTGCTAATGGTTGTATTTTAGATTTTGATAGAGTAACTAAAATGAACGTAAAAGAAAATATCAAAAAAAATAATTTCTTGAAAAGTATTTTAAAAACTAAACAAAACATTAGACTAAACTTTGATTATAGAAAAAATAAAAAAAATTTAGCTGTCATGTTCAAAAAAATAAATGAAAATTAACCTTCAAAAGTATTTCAAGTTTAACAATAATTTAAAGCCATTAATTATAGCAGAGATATCAGCGAACCACTGTGGAAAAAAATCTTTATTTTTAAAAACAATCAGGTCTGCTGCAAAAAATGGAGCTGACTTAATAAAAATACAAACTTATGAGCCAGAAGATATAACAATTAATAAACCTTTAAATATTAAAAATTGGAATAAAAAAAAAATATGGAATTTGTATACTAAAGCTCAAACACCATATAAATGGCATATTGATGCTTTTAAACTTGCCAAAAAATTAAATATAGAATTATTCAGCACTCCTTTTAGTAAAAGAGCAGTAGATTTTTTAATAAAAATGAGAGTAAAATTATTTAAAATTTCATCTTTTGAAATTAATGATTTTAACTTAATAAAAAAAATTGCAAAAACACGAAAACCTATAATCTTATCTACTGGGATGGCTTCTTTAAATGAAATTAAAGAGTGCGTTAATGAGATAAAAAAATTTCATAGTAAAATAATTTTATTACATTGTGTTTCAGGTTACCCAACACCAGATCATGAGGCTAATTTGAATAGAATTTTATCTCTAAAAAAATGCTTTAAGGATATCAATATTGGATTATCAGATCATTCAAATGATATCATATCTTCATTGAGTTCAATCCCACTAGGTGCGAAAGTAATTGAAAAACATTTTATTTTATCAAACAAATTAAAATCTTTTGATAAAAAGTTTTCAATTACCCCAGAACAATTAAAAAATTTATCAATTTATACTAAGAAAACTTATTTAAATTTGGGTGATGGAAAATTCAAAATTCAAAAAAAAGAGAAAAGCTCTATCAAATTCAGAAGGTCAATTTTTTCAATAAAAGATATTAAAAAAGGAGAGAAACTTAGCCAAAACAATATTTCAACTTTTAGACCAGTTGTTGGCATAAGTGCAAAACATTATTTCAAAATTTTAGGTAAAAAAATAAATAGAAACATCAAAGCTCATTCACCGATATTTAAATCTTATTTTTAACCTATTCACAGTTATTGTCTTAAAACTTATTTCAGCAAAAATATAATCTTTTAAATTAATAATAATGAAATTTTTCTCTAAATCAAAAATAGATTTGATTACAATCTTCTAGCATTCAAAATTATCCGATTAAGCTTTCCTTAATGATTGCTTTTAATTATTCTAGTAAACAATAATTATATCTAAAAATTTTTTTCAGTGCATAAATCAAGCCAATTGAGCTATTAGTACTGGTCAGCTGCACGCATTACTGCGCTTCCACATCCAGCCTATCAAC
>MDTA01068545.1_pt1 | contig 33147 bp, 32 predicted proteins | sample 811151 | NCBI WGS metagenome assembly MDTA01 (sample SAMN05326648, study PRJNA326480) | marine metagenome | isolation source: seawater | place: Indian Ocean: South | collected 2010
TACTCCTTTAAACATGGAATATTCCCATGTATTTACCCAAGAAGTTGCAATCGCATAGTTTTCCTCTTCAGCAAAACTATCAAGTTTTTCTTTTATCATATACATTAATGATGTCTTACCAGTTCCCCATTCACCCTGCATACCAATTGTAAGTGGTGTGCCGCTTTCTAAAATAAAACTACTTAGAGCGTTTGCATATTTTTCAGCTTCTAACAAATCACTTTTAGTGTCAAGTATAGGTTGATCCGTAATTGAAGTTATTTTATTATATAACATATTCATTATTCATTTTTAAATTCTCAATATTACAAAAATTTATGCTTTTATCATCTCTCTCCAAGCTTCTATTATCATAACCATAGCCATAGTATCTAACTCGCAGTACTTATAAAGAGCCTCTTGCAATTTTTCTCGTTGTTTATCTGTAATATTAGAATATTGTAAAAAGTTGTATGCAGTTAAAGCCGCTCCACCATCATTCAATTCTTCCAAACCCTTAATCTTTTCAACCTCATCATGGTCATACTCGGGAAAAACTGGGTCTAATGATTTATACGGATCTATTTGACCTGATTTTATCCATTGATGATCAATGCAGTTTAAGCTATTTATTTCTAATCCTTTTCCATACACACCCAGTTTCCCATATTTATCTTGTAAAAACTTACTCTCAGATATGATAGCAGGTAAAATTACTTTTATCGAGTTACTTCCTTTAGCATATGGAGAGTAATAGTAAGATGTAACTAATTTAAAAAGATCTACCATATCCCTATCCCCACCGTTCCTTCCTTTATCATGTGTAATTTCTTCAATAAAACAAATAAGTTCTTCTTTATCTGGAATACTTTCCGTTGACGCTAATAACTGCTCTCTTATTTTATTAAGTGTAGTATTTTCATGATTGTGGTACCTAAATATTGTCCCTTTATCTTTACTGAGAGCTTCTTTTAATGCTCGTACGAAATTAAAATTAGGAAAAGTATTTTTCTCAAAACAGAGATATTGATTTTCATGTTTAATATTCCAATCTTCATCAATTGTATGGTGAGAAAACTGAAAAGCAATTGTCTCATAAGGTTTCATTCCCTTGAAAAAAGGTAAGGCTACAGCTGAAGTTTCAAAATCAATCATATGTAAAGGATAAACCCATTCTTTACTTTTTTCTTTAAAGCCTTCTGTATCAAAATAACTCTCAGAAACACCTTCCTTTACTCTATTTATCTGTTCCATTCTTCTTTCTAAAGGAGAAAGACCATTATACACTTTTGGACTCGGAGAAAATGGAGCCACATCTTCCTCCTTAATATCTTTTAGTAAATAAATTCCTTTTTCAATAAGCTCACCACTAAATGAGCGACTACCACCACCACCTCCCCAAATTTCCATAGACAAGTTTTCTTCTTTAAGCTGTCTTTCTGTCAAATTAGTTTGGCTTAACCAACATTCGTTAAACCCACTTTTTAGTTCAGGATTATTTTTATTATGAAACTGACAATCTTTACATTTCTTTCCAATATGTACTTGTGTTTTTATATCATTTTCATACATATAAGAACATCTCTGAATAAATTCAGTGAACATAATTCCCTCTCCTAGATCTGTTGGCACGGGGAAATCATGTTCAATTTTCCAACATTCATCATTCACATTTTTATTAATAAGGAGTTTAACTTCTCCTAAGTGACTTCTTCTTAAACCTTCTTTTACCCTAACAGTAGTTCGGTCCCCAGTTTTATCAATCATAAAAAACTGGTTCATTCCATCTAATTCAGCGGTTTTTGATTTATCAACTAAAGTAAGATAAGCTTTAATATCCTCTTTTTTCAATGCATTACTAACGACATATTTCTGGAAAGCAACATCATATACATAAGGCATCCAAGGTGAAGTTATTTTAGTTTTATTTTTATCAAAAAAACTATCTTCATCCACATCCCATGATTTTGCTTTAACCTCGTAAATTGAAATCTGATTATCCTCTTTTACTAATATATCGATACGAACAAAAAGATTATTAAATTTAAAAGCTGCCTCTGCAATTACAACTCTTCCCTTTTGAGATAAGCGTTCTTTAGTTTCGATTAAAGCTTCCTCTCCACTACTTTCTATGGTGATACTTTCCTCAATAGGATTGTCATGAAAATAGAATTTTGCTAATTCTCCAACTTGAAAACCACCTTCGGCTAAAGATTGTAAGAAAGAATCTTCATTACTAGTATTTGCATACTCATCTTTTTTATTGGTGTAGAAAAGTTTTGTAGGACATTCCAATCCTTGTTTAAAACGTGATTTAGTTAAATATCTCAATTATTTTCTCTTTTTTTTCTTAAATAATTTAGGAAATTCTTTGTCGCATAATTTCTTTCCTGTATTCTTAATTTTAAATTGCGACAATGAGTCTTGACCGCTCCCCCCTTTAACTTTGTTGACTTTTAATTTTATTCCATTATTAATGAGCGTGTTAGGTGTAGAGAAAGGTTCTCCGTCAAACCACAAGAGATAATCAGATTTTAGAATCACTTCATGTTCTTCCTTAATACCTCCTTTAGGTGTATACTCTCTAATCAAAACTAAGGGAGTTCCATATTTCTCACCTACTTTCTTCAATCTATCATCAACTTTAGGCATATGATCATAAAGTATATTCAAAGCTTCTCTATATTCTGAATTCTTCCAAATCGTGTGACATAACGTTTCTAGATCTTTATTTTTCATAATTTTTTTCTTTTTTAATAAATCTAAATAGTTATCAATTAGTATTTTGATTTCATCTTTTAATTTTTTCTTATTATCTTTAAGATATTTCAATAAAACTTCTGACAGATCATTATAGTTTGCAAGTGCCCATTTACCACTAGAGGGCTTTTTTGAATCTAATTTTGCTAAATAAATGTAATAAATCTTGCAATCTATTGATGGATATAATTTTGTAGAAATACTTTCATACTTTTGTAATTGATTCTTAGACTCTGAAGAGTTAACTTTATTCTCTATAACAAATATTTTACTATTAGAAATATCTTCTATAAGAATATCTATGTCTTCCTTTTCCCTATAAATATGTATTGGGCCATTTATTCTAGATTCTGTATATCTTAATAAATCTATATCATGTTGAAAAACTTTTTTTAAAAAATCAAACAATATTTCATTATGGTTAAATTCAAACAACCAAGACAAAAAATTAGAATGTTTAATTTCCTGATTTTCCATACCAGTAATCTCAAAAATATTAATTTTATTAGATTTTTTAGAGATTTTTGATAGATCTTGTTTAACATCATTTAAGAAATTATTTATGATCTGGATTTGTGATTTTTGTTTGTTGTTCATTCTAATTTACTTTTTCCCACCCTTTTTTTACATTGGTCTCTAATTCCAACTTTAAAATATTTTCAATCTGTTTTAAATTCTCTGATACCTTTATTTCCTTTTTCAAAGGCTCTTTTCTTTCTGGTGAGTAATCAGTATAATGATATACGAACGCAGGAAAGTCATTAGTTTCTTCTTTATTTGTTTTCCAAACTATAAATTTTCTTACCTTTTTAACTCCCTTACTCTCTTTTACATAAACTTCCCTGTGTAATATTTCACTTTCTTTTAGTTCGGTATTACTTTTTTTATTAGGCTCCAAAGAAATAATCTTGGTAATTTGACTAATTCCAACATCTTCAGTATTTACCTTTTTATCATCTCTGAAAGACAAAAATACACCAGATGTCACTGAAAAGGATGGCTTCTTGAACTCAGCCGAATAACTATCTTTATTAAATTTAAGACTCATTTTTTTAATACTGCCCTTGGAGGTTTCACTATATACATCTAAACAAGAAAACTCAACCACCTTGGTTGGCTTAACCATAGTAAAAGCTATATTAGAAGATGAAACCTCAACATAATCAGAATCTACTTTCTGTCTTTCTAAATCCTTAAAAATTAAATCTCTTTGCTCCTCAGAAAATCCATTCCCAACTTTAGCAATAGTCAAATATTCATTTTCTGATATTTTTAGAGCTAATAATAATTCTTTTAGCTTATTTTCCCTAATTCCTTGTCCTTCCGAAAAACCGACAACTACTGCATCTAAAGTTAAAAGTGGTTTTATTTTATAAGTTGGAGCGTTATCAGATTGAACAATAATTCCTTCTTCATTTCCTTTCACTACAATATCATCAAACAAAGATTCAATGTCTTTTCTGCTTTCAACAAAAAAGGAGTCTACTGAATTTATAGATTTCCCTCCTTTTAATAACTCTTTCAACTTATTATCTAAGTCTTTTATATTTAAATTTTTTTCTTCACCGTCTAACAATAAAATGTCGAAAACTTTATATCGAACATCTTTATGTTTATCATCTAATGCTGAAATCAAGTCAAATGAACGAGATCGTTCTCCTTCTTTGTGTAGATACAATTCACCTGCTAATATTACTTCTGTATACTTTCCTTTTAATAATTCGTCTGCTTCTTTCAAAACCCCTATATCAGTTAACTCTTTTCCCCCATGGTTATAAAGTATCGATTTCTTACCGTCAAAATAAAGAAGGTATAAATGTCCATCATACTTTTTTGAAACATAATATAAATCTGAATCAATTATTTTGGTTGTTATTTCCTCTGATGAGACTGGAAGATATCTTGAAGCTGTTTTCCTTTTATATTCTTTTGCTAATTGTAATATATCCATATTCTTATTTTTTAGGCAAAGATTTTAATTCCTGGTCCGTTAAATGTAAGATTAAACAATATTTATCATCTTGCACCCTTCCTTCTAAGAATGATCTATATGGTTTTCCTCCATCATTCAGCACTAATGGTTCTTTTCCAGATTCCCCACCTCCTAACATCATTAATGAATCTTTTTCATCAAGTTGTTTAGCCATATCAAATAAGAAATCATAAGTAAGACCGTTAATGTGTTTTATCTGATACTTCTTGTTAAAAACTAATTTATTATACACCTTTGATTTTGGCATCATTTTACCAGTCCATTTTACGATCTGATCTAACACATTACTTTTGTTATACTTAGGTTCTCTCTCTTCTTTCAGCTCAGCTGTTGGACTAAATATTTTTTCTATTTTTTTGACTTTAAAAACTGGTTTATTTTCCTCATTGATATATACTCTCTGCAAATCTGAAATATATTTTCCACTCATTTCAAAATCAATTTCTGTATCATCTGTTATTATTTTTTCAGATAACAAAATAGATTTCTGCAACTGTTCATCTTCCGTTTTATCTACTTTAAGTCCTTTGATCAAAGAACTAAATTCAGTATTTGAGGTAGATTTCAAAACCCTTTTATTTATCACATCTCCAGGAGCGTTAATTCCTAATTTAACAGATGCCTTAGGGTTTAATGAACGGTAAGTTACCTCTGCATCTCTATTTTTCTCATTTGATAATTTTATATATCTAATCATATTTTATATTTTAAAACATTGCAAAATCTAGTTCATCTTCTTCCGAGCTTTCTTCTTCATTAAGTACAAGTTCTTTTTCATTGTCATTCATCCCAATAAATTCTAAATCAGCTATTTTACCTGTAACTACAAAAGCGGTTTCTCCATTACTAATAAGAAAGGCATCATCTCCTTCATAATCCGCACGATAATTAAATACAAAATATAATACTTTACCGTCTTTTAGTAGAGATAACATTGTAGTATCATCCTCCATATTTAACTGATAAACTGTTTTTACTGCTAAGGATAGATAATCATCAATTGTAGATTCTTTTAATTCTATTATTCCATCATAAATGGAAGGAACCTTTTCAACCTTTTCACCATTCTGATTAAAACCAACTAAATCCGAAGATGAAACAGTCTCTCCTTTATCATTAAATTTTAAAAGAGATGAACTGCCAGATGGTAAGACATGTATTCCATCTGAGATAGATGCTAATTTACATTTACTTCCATTTTCATCAAATACCTCTACAGAGGACCAACCATATATCTTCTTTCGATCTACTTTTTTTAATTCCGCTTTTATTGATGTCCCATTAATTATGAATTCCGCTTGTCTTGCCATATTATTTTATTTTCTATTCTATTTATTTTAAGTTCTTTAATTAATTCAGCAGGGATTTCATAACATTATTTACTAAATAAATTTTAATCAATGAACATCATATTCCCAGGTATTTCACCGGATACATATTCAATATCAAGGTGACCCAAATAAAGTTCTTCATTCCAGTCAACATTATCGTTTGAATACCAATACGAGTAATTATCCTCTACTAAATTAGAAAGTTTGCTTTTATAACATAGAAACATTTCATCATATCCTGAATATTCCTCTACTTCTTCTGATGTATATACCAGATCTCCTCCCCAGAATAAAATATTATTCCATAAATCATCTAATTTACTAAACATCTCTTGAGTTTCAACTTCATTAATTTCTTCAATAGATCCAGCCGAAGAAGGATCAAATACTCTACTGTCTCCAACATAAAGATCCCAAGTAGCCCATTCATTTTCGTGGTCATATTCCGCTTTACATACAATATTATATTCACCAAATGTTCCTCCTCCCTGAGATTTAAGATGATAAGCATATGCCCAAGGGGAGTTAGGCTTTTGAATAATTATTAAAGCTCCTGTGACTAAACATAAATCATCTCCTAAGTCATCAGGAACAGATTCAAAACATATCCTAATCCTAGTATTGAATTTTATATTTTCCATATTTTTTTAAAAATTATTATAATATTATCTAATCTTCTATATCATCTCGATGCCTTGTGTAAGAAGTAATAAATGTCCAATCATTAGTAAATAAAGCTAGGCAAGATTCATTATCTGAAGGCCAAATATAACTGTTTTGTGAAAAATGTTCATCTAATTTATCTTCTCCTATCCAAAAACCTAACTTTTCACGGGTAGTTACATTTATTGATTTTGGACCTGACCATCTAAAATCCGCAATAGTTTTATCGTGAAAATCTTCTTCAGAAATAGTGATAATACCTATCTCACCAAATAAATGATCTAATTCAAGTTCATCAAATAAGAAATCGAGTTGTTCCCACCAATCTTCTTCCATAGCCTCAATATTTCCTCCAAAATGCATTCCTGAGTTAGTTCTCAATCCCGTTACATTAGGTAAATCTTCTAATTCATCAACATCTAAACTCAGTAAAGATGGAGAATTTTTAACATTTAAAAACTCTAAATTTTTAAGTTTTTCTAATCCTATAATATTAGTTAAATTATAACAATAACTTGCATTTAGAGAAATTAAACTTATAAATTGTGAGACATCTAATTCATCTATCTCACAAGTACTTATATCAAGACTAGTAATGTTTGGTGTAAAATCCTTAAGTATTGAAAGCCCTTTATTTACTTGAGTATTATCAATAATTCCTTCAAAATAAAGCTCACGTACTCTTTCTTGAATTAAACTAGAAAAAGATTCTGATATCTCTTCATTTTTAATATCCTTAAGTAATTTAAGTCCTCGTTCTATATCAGATGATTTTAATAAATTTTCTATCTTTTGTTTACACATTACTATTCAATAGTATAAACTTCATCATCATCATAACAATCTTCATCAATTTCAATCATATCATCAAATCTAGAGTTATCCCAAATGAACCCAGTAGGATCACCATCATATTCTTCTTGTATTTGAGTATATTCCTCCTCAGTAATTTCCAATTCTAGATACTGAATAGTAGACCATCTTTTCTCACACTTGATTTTTCTTTTCATAATTATAAATTTTATTTTTCTTCATCAAAAATAAAAAAATACTATTAAATATAAATTAATTAAATAATTGAATATTATTTTTATTTGATATCTCATTTTCAATTGCGCTTCCCAAAGATCTAATATAAATAGAGGGTTCTTTGTAATATTTCCTGAAAATATTTGCGGTCTTAATATTACTATAATTATCATGACTAATACAAAAAACTATTGAACTTTTAGAATCAATAACATTATTTTGATTAATGTCAGTAATAACACTATAATCTTGTTGGTTCTTTTCAATTAAATTAAATTCACAATTAAAATCAATATCAAATAAAAATTTAAAAGAAGACCATTGTCTTTTAATGTTGGAATCAATAATTGTAACTTGTTTTAAAAAAGTTTCCTCACTTAGATACAACTCCTTTAGCAGATTCTGACCAAACCTTCCAAAACCAAATATTACTAGATTTGATTTAGAAAGTAAATCTGATGATTTAATCAGTCTCATTGCATTTTCTTTATGAACACTTCTAATTTTAAACCTATCCATAAAAAGGTTAATCATTCCTAAATCTTCAACTCTTACCACACTATTTTGATGATTTAATACTAATGCGGTATTTATATTTACCTTATCTTTATTTGTAAAAAGACATATTCTTTTTGATTCATTTATATTGATCCTTTTCTGAATACTTTCATTTTTGATATCTCCAACTATATATTCATCAACCAATAATTTTAACTTTTCCTTATTCTTATGATTAGGATCTTTATCAACAACAATAATTTTTTCGTTTGGCATCTTATTAACCTCCTTTAATGTAAGATTACCAGATCCAACAAAAATAATATGATTCTTTAATTTTCTTCTAAATCTACCTGGGCTTAATGACAATACTATAGCTTCTATTATTGTGATAGCTGTCATTAGTGGAGCTATTAAATAACATATTAGTAAAGCATTTCTTAATAAATAATTACCTCCAATTGGCATACCCATGTCTAATCCGTTTAGAAAAAACAAACTTATTGCGTAATAAAATTGAACAATAAAACTTTCTGATTCAATCTCAGGATTTGAAGAAAGCGATACTCCATTATTAAATGAGTATAGTGCTATAAAGAGTATTATTAGAGTTGGGAAAATTCTAAATAAAAGAATTTTCATCAATTTTAAACGATTTTTCATATTATATCTTTTAAGTTCTTAAATCAGACTATCACTTCACAAATGATATCATACTAATTCAAAAATTTTATCTAATACAAACTTAAAAAAATAATTAAACTATCATCATAAAAATAATATTTATATGAGCATATCTATTCGAATCATTCTTATTATTTTTCCATAAATTTTTTATTAAATTGTATTAGAAAAAATACTTAAAATATCTTACTAAGTATTATTTTTAAAAATAAATTTGTATTTTGAAATAAATGTTCTAAAAAATAAATTAATCAAAAAATGAAAAATATACTATTATTACTATATCCATTTTTTCTTATTATAGCATATTCAATTACAGCTCTCATAGTACCAGAATTTCATGTTCCGGAGGAGGTAATGATAATAATAGTACTGTCAGTTCCTCTTTCCTATGGTTTATTTGGGTATTTTGTTTCAAAACAAAAAGGAAATAGTCCAATAGTAGGTTTTATATTATGTTTTATGTGGTCAATCCTTGGTGTTATTATTGTTCTTTCATTATCTGCTAAAAACAAGAACTATACTGATAAATTCAAACCTGCGATAAACAAAATATTACATAAATATATATACCTTAATCATTCTAATTATGCGGCTAAATCTTTTGCAGGATTAGGTTGGTTTTTTGGGATTGGGAGTATTTTTATATTAATTATAGGAGTAGAAGCGGAAGATAGTGGAGTTGAATTTCTTCCACTGATTTCAATAGGTTGTTTTCTATTATCATATATTTCATCATTGCGTGAGTAAAATCTTCTATTTAGACTATTTAAAAAACAATAATTCAATCAAAATAAAGTTTATATAAAAAATGTAATTAGTTGATTTTTAAAAAAAAGAATTAGATTTATTAAAAGCCTCTTCTAATAAAAAAATCTAATTAATTTTTTAAGCTTGTTTATGAAAACACTAAATTATCTAAAATGGATTATAAAAAATTAGAAAATTATGCAACCAAGATCGGTATTTTTTCCTTATTAATATTAACAGGAATCGGTTTTTTAATGGTTTTTGACATTACTTTTGATTTAGATATTTTACCTGGCGCGGCCGCAAAAACTGCTGCAGGCGTATTTGCTGCTCTATTATTTATAGTTTCATGTTCCTCAATTTTCATTAGTATAATGTTAAATATGAAAAGAGTAGTTAAATTATTAGAAGACTATTTAAGTAAGTAATAGAATTACATGAAAAAACTATTACTAATATTACTACTATTAATATTTGTGTCTTTGTTATTTACAACTTGGGAAAAAAAAGTTGCATTAATAATGAAACAACATGTTACTGAATATTTCACTCCTATTGAAGTAAAACACACTATAGATCTTGACAGTCTATTAACTTCATATTTAATTGCTGTTGATACAGTTTCCCCGTTTTATAAAATTATTAAAGAATATGATACTATATCTCAGAAACTAAAGTCCTGTAGGTTTTATAATTATAAAAATGAATTATTTGCACAAGAATGTTCTTGGTATTGGAAATATGAAAATTATTCTGATATAATAGAGGATACTGCAATCTGTAATGAATTTGATTTTTACAGAGATTGGTATAAAATAAACTTTCCGAATGGTGGTATTATAGTTGGTGATAGTTATTTGAATCTTGATGGTAGTAGAACAGTAGCTTACTATCATGGATCCGGATGTGCATGTTGTAGTCAGGTAAATATTAAATTTAAATCAGTTCCTTTTCATGATTACGATGACCCAAGAAAAATAATAGAAAAATATCATCTAACTAATCAAGTATTAAGTCAACAAGATAGTGAATATCAAAGGAGGAAAAGCGGAGCTATTAGTTTTGTTAGTAATATAGATAGTATAAACCATATAAATCTAAGTATTACAAAACTAAATAATCATTCTTTTAATAGTGATAAAACAGATGTTGTAATAATAAAAAAAGAAACAACAATTTATTAGTTCCCTAACTATTCTACACATCTACTCATGTTTGTCCTCACTTTCAAATATTCTGTTAGAAGTAATAATCTATTATCCCCAAATTTTGTTGATATAATTTTTACATAAATTTTTGTAAGTTTGTTTTATGAAAAAACTATTAAAAAGACGAAAAAGTTTTATTATTAATAACCCTATTCTATCATCATATTTAGGCTTTATAAAGGGAGTATTTCTTACTATATTAATTTATGAACTTATATTAAGTTAACTTCTCATAGTATCACTTTATTAATAAATGAATAAAAAAGGAAATGTGAATTGGTTAGGTATAAGCTACTATTCTAACTTAAATATTTCTTTACAAATTGTTCAATATAAATTTTAAGACTTTTACATACCTTAGAATAAATCTTTATTAACTCCTCTTCTTTTCCTCTCGCTTTTGCTGGGTCAGGAAAAGATTCATGTAAAACATTAGAAGAAGGAAATACCGGACAGATTTTTTTTGCACTATCACAAACTGTAATCACATAATCAAAATTAACATCCTTATATTCCAATACATTATTAGATGTATTTTCAGAAATATCAATACCATATTTTCTCATAACTTTTATGGCATATGGATTTACCTTTTCTGGATGAGTCCCCGCAGAATAAACCTCAACTTCATCACTAGATGTAAGATGATTCAACCAACCATCTGCCATTTGAGATCTACAGGAGTTTCCTGTACATAAAATCAATACCTTTTTCATTACCTTAAAATTATCTTTCTTTCTACACTACCATCATCGTAAATAAAGAATAATGGAATGTTTTTTATTTCTTTCACTTCTCTTCCTAAAACATCTACAACCTTTATAAGTCTTTTCAGTTCTGATATTGGGGAGTTTAAATTAGCTGATACAGAAGAATATTCATAAAATTCATATTCTGCTTTTTCAGGCGACAACATCATTGCATCATTGTTTTGTGCTCTGATATAAAATTTAATATCTATTGTAATTGGTAAACTCACAGAATACACACCATCCCCAGCAATTTGGTCTCCATTTACTCCGTCATCATTCATTGTTAATGATTGAAATTTAGAATTATATTCACTTGTAGTATACATAAATTCAACTGAAGAGGTGTTAAACACATAAGCTTCAACTATATTATTATTTAAAGAAACATTAGAGATCGATGGGGGTATTAATGCAATTTCGGGGTGATTTAGTAAATAATTTTTTCTTTCATCAATACTAGACATAATCCCTCCAAAACCCCAGCCAGTCCATATTGGATTTTCTACATTATTATAAAAGTCAGTCACTCCGAATGCTTTATAATTATCATTAACAACAGCGTTATGAACAAGGCCTTGTAAGTTGTGAATTTTACCTCTAATGACAGAAGTATCTAAACTTTCATTAATAATTGTTCGTAAATGTGCTGTATATTGTTTTCGATATGTTGGATGATTCAGCAACAATGCAGTTAATGGCCTTCCAATTGATGGATCATCTCCATAATACGGATCATATTCGTATACATCTGATGGATTCCAAAAACTCCATCCCATAATAGCACCAACAAAACTTTCACTTAAGTCCCATGGTATCATATTGAATAAACCGTCTTCTCTTTGATATAGATAATAATTATGAACATAATAACCATTATAAGTATCTAGATTTGAAATAACTTGATTAACAGCAAAAGCCCATAGTGTTCTATCAACATCTAATATACTATCAATAAATTGCGGATTAAAATTTATTATTTCAATTAAATTGAGCAAATTTTCCCATCCAAATTCAGACTTCATATCATAGCTATTGTAATATAAGGATGTATCTTCTCCTAACCAATTTAAGTCAGGTATTCCTCCAGTAGGTGTTCCAGTAGTATCACAAAACATTCCACTTCCGTCACATTTAAACATAGATCCATTTTTTTCGTCGAAATGTTTATCTGTAAATTGTTTATTAATAGACTCAGTATTTACATATAGTCCTAAATAATTTCCTTGAACATACAGTTTAACAAGATTTACTTCAGGAGAGGGTAAATAATTTCTATAAATCTGAGATGCTGAAAACTCCTTCATAAATGTTGGATCCATCCAAGCATTTGCTAATTTTAATTTTTTCTTTCCCATAAACTTCTGTCCAGAGACAAAATAATTGAAATCTAAATTATAAGGCACTTTAGGATTACCTACATCATTTGGTAAACAAAAAGTAGAATTTCCCTTATATCTTACTCCAACACTATCATAAACCATACCATTACAAGTAACAGTAGCTGGAATTCTGTATTTAGGATTTGTAAAAAAAGAATTGACAAGTACCGAATGATAATTTGGGTCGTAAAAATCAATATATATAGATCTAACAGAATCAATATCAAATAACCCACCAGGAGTTTCGTAGAATTGGTGAGGGTTATAAGTCGTTTGAGCACTTAAAATTAGAGGTACAAAAAATAATATCAATAAAGATTTCTTCATAAGAATAAAGTGTTTTGGCAAATATACTAAACAAAATAATCTGGAGTTTATATGTAGGTCAACTTTATTTATATTTTTGTAAAATATATGTACAAAAACATCTTCATTATTATACTTAGTATTATAAGTTTTTCCGGTTTAGGACAAAGCCTAAAAGGAAATATTACTGATATCAATAAAGATGTTCTTTCTGGAGCGAACATTATTATAAAAGGAGAAAACACAGGGGTTTCTGCAGATAGAAATGGAAATTATATACTAAATCTTAAAGCAAATAGATCGGTAGTAATTGAAGTTTCTTTTATTGGTTATGCGACAAAGAGTATCCGTATTCCAATGCTTAAAGCTGGACAAAGTTATACACTTAATATTGAATTAAATCCGAAAGGAAAATTAATTAATGATGTATTAGTAAAAGATAAAAAAAGCCGAAAACAAGCTCTAAGTAGAATAAAAACACAACATGTTACTTTGATACCAAATTCTGGAGGTGGTATAGAATCTGTTCTTAAAACCTTACCTGGTGTAAGTTCAGCAAATGAATTAAGTTCTCAATATTCAGTAAGAGGAGGTAATTTTGACGAGAACATGGTATATGTAAATGGAATTGAAATCTATCGTCCGTTTTTAATTCATTCTGGACAACAAGAGGGTTTAAGTTTTGTAAATTCAGACATGGTGGAAAGTATCTTATTTTCTGCTGGTGGTTTTGAGTCAAAATATGGGGACAAGATGTCTTCCGTATTAGATATTAATTACAAAGTTCCTACAGAAAATAAAGGTTCTATTCAAATGAGTTTGTTAGGTGGTTCAGCTCATTTTGAGGGAATTGCTATTAATAAAAGGTTTTCATACATAATGGGTTTAAGAAATAAAAGTAATAAATACCTGTTAAACGCAATGGATACGGAAGCGGAGTATCAACCAAATTTCACAGATTTCCAGACTTATTTACAATATAGAATTAAAGATAACTGGACTATTAGTTTTCTAGGAAATATATCTGAAAACACCTACAAGATGGTTCCTGAAAATAGAGATACAGAATTTGGGAACTTGAATGAAGCTCTAAAACTCAGAATTTATTTTGAAGGTCAAGAATCAGATAAATACAATAGTTATTTTGGAGCCTTTAATACAAGTATTTCTCCTAATCTAAAAACAAAATTACATTTTACAATATCTGGATTTCAAACAATAGAGTCTGAAAGTTATGATATCTTGGGAGAGTATTGGTTGTATCAATTAGATAATAATTTAGGATCGGATAATTTTGGTGAAGTACAATTCGATAGAGGAGTTGGTAAATTTATTGACCACGCTAGAAACAATTTGAAAGCAAATGTTTTCAATGTATCTCATAATGGCCATTTTATAAAGGAAGAAAATACTAAATTAGAATGGGGATTAAAACTTCAAAAAGAAAATATAGAAGATAAGATAAAGGAATGGACATTAATAGACTCTGCTGGTTTTACCCTGCCGCATCCGGACGATAATATTGGAGGCATATCCGATACCAATCAGGAGATATTGATGACAGATTTTTTAAAAACAGAATTAAAATTAACAACATACAGAAATTCAGGGTACTTTCAGTTTAATAAAGAAATAGGAAACTTTACTCTAAATGCAGGAACTAGAGCCTCATATTGGACTTTTAATGACGAATTTTTATTATCCCCAAGGTTAAATGTTGCCTACATTCCACTTTGGGAAAAAGATGTAGTATTTAGAGCTGCTAGTGGAATTTATTACCAATCACCATTTTATCGAGAGTTAAGAGATTTAGAAGGAACCTTGAATTACGAAATTGAAGCTCAAAAATCTACTCATTTTGTTTTAGGTTCTGATTATCTTTTTTATAGTTGGGGACGTCCTTTTAAATTGGTTTCTGAAATATATTACAAGGATTTACATAACTTGATTCCTTACAAGGTGGAAAATGTACGAATTAAGTATCTGGCAGAAAATAATTCTAACGGATTTGCAACAGGTATAGATTTAAAGATTAACGGAGAATTTGTTCCTGGAGTAGAAAGTTGGGCATCTCTTTCGATTATGAAAACAATGGAAGATATAGAAGGGGATTTTTATTTAGATGACCAAACGGGTGATTCAATATATCCAGGATTTATACCGAGGCCAACAGATCAGAGGATTAATTTTTCTATGTTCTTTCAGGACTATTTACCAGGAAATCCAAATTATAAAATGCACCTAAGTATGATATATGGAACGGGACTTCCATTCGGACCTCCTAAATCCGAAAAGTTCCAAGATATACTAAAAATGCCGGATTATAGACGAGTAGATATAGGATTTTCTGCAGTTCTAAAAACAGAAAATAAAAAAAGTAGAATTTCTTTTTTAAACAAGCTGAATAATATGTGGATTTCTACAGAGATATTTAACTTATTGGATATAGACAATACGGTTTCTTATTTGTGGGTAGCGGATGTTAGTGGAAGACAATATGCGGTCCCAAACTACCTAACTCCAAGACAGATCAACTTTAAATTGATTATTGGAATCTAAACTATAAACCTATTACACCAACCATCTTTTATAGGTTTTAAATAAGTATTTAAATCCTCTTTTTTCTGAACTGTAAGGTCGTAAAAAAGGGTGTGTGAATCCACATTACCTTTAAGGTTAAGATAAGGTATACAATGTATCTCACCGTCAATCTTACAATAAACATTTAATCTATTCAGTAAAGAAAGAGAAAGTTCCATCTCTAATTTTTGTATGGTTTGTTGTAAAGTATCTATTGAACAGCCACTTGCCTTATTCTTACTCTCATCTAAAGCGACTACTATAAAATGATTTTCTAAAATAGTAACTCCAGCAGTTAAGTCTGCTTTATGTGCATTCCAAGTTTGTAAATGATCAGAAATATAATCTAAAATAAAATCTTGCTGTTTACTTGTTAAAGTCTCCTCTGAAGCATACATCCAAATCCGAGAAAATTCTGGTAAACTATGAAAATCTGACAACATTATAGACTTTCTGCAATAAGTTCTGCAATATCTTTTACCTCAGCCGCACCTTCATCTACTGCCTTTACTCCATCCGTCATCATGGTATTACAAAATGGACACCCAGTAGCAATAACATCTGGTTCTAACTTAAGGGCTTCTTCCGTTCTATTAATGTTTATATCCTGAATCCCATTTTCGGGTTCTTTAAACATCTGAGCTCCTCCCGCGCCACAACAAAAAGAAAGTCTTCTACTCCTTTTCATCTCTAAAATTTCCACTCCTAAATTCTTTATCAATTCTCTAGGGATGTCATATACATTATTTGCTCTACCTAAATAACAAGGATCATGATAAGTTATTTTTTTTCCTTTTAAATCTCCAGTAATACTCAGTTTACCCTGTTTTAATAACTCTGCAATAAACTCGGTATGGTGAAGCACTTGATATTCTCCACCAAGTGCTTTATATTCATTTTTCAAGGTATTGTAAGAATGAGGACAGGTAGTTACAATTCTTTTTACATTATAAGCATTTAACATCTCAATATTCATCATGGCTTGCATCTGAAACAAGAATTCATTTCCAGCTCTCTTTGCAGCATCCCCACTTGATGATTCCTCTGAACCTAAAACTCCAAAATCAACATTTGCACTATTTAATATTTGAACGAAAGCTCTTGTTATTTTTTTCGCCCTATCATCAAAACTACCAGCACTTCCGACCCAAAAAAGAATTTCTGGTTCTTTTCCCTCTGCCTTAAATTCCACCATGGTTTTTACTTTCAGGTCACTCATAATATTAAGATTTAAAAACTTGAATAGTCACATCCTTCTCTACTAATTCGGTAAATTTACCATCAAATCTTGTAGCTCTTACTATATGATTATCTACCCAATGATAATTTCCACCTCTTGGCTTACCCATCAATAAACCATGATACTTAAATCCATTCTTATTCAACCAAACTTCTGTAACCTCTCTATGCTCTTCAACTCTAGAGGTAAAAAAAGTAATGATATGCCCCTCATCATACCACTTATTTAAGGTCTTTAAAGCATCTGGATATAAATTTGCGGTAGCCATTCTTTCTGGTTCCTCATTTGGTATATCATCACAAATAGTGCCATCAATATCTATAAGATAATTCTTAATTTCATCTGGTAATACTGGAGAGATCAATTCTCCATCAACAATTTTTTCTAAAAGTTTATTCATCCTTCCAATTTAATCTATCAGCTGCCGAGAACTGCCAAGGAGCTCCATTATTTTCAACATTTGTAAACATCATATTCAACTCAGTTGGAGCAGCAGATTGCTCCATTACCAAGTATCTTCTCATATCCAAAATTATAGATAGAGGATCTAATTCTATAGGACAAGCATCAGTACAAGCATTACATGTAGTACAAGCCCATAATTCTTCAGGTGTTATATAATCTCCTAATAAAGATTTATTATCTTCCAAACCCTTTCTTTTATTTTCTGATATTTCGGTAATTCTATCTCTTGTATCCATTAAAATTTTTCTAGGAGATAATAACTTGCCCGTCTCATTTGCAGGGCAATTAGAGGTACATCTACCACACTCTGTACAACTATATGCATTTAATAATTGAACCCAATTTAAATCATTAGCGTCTTTAGCTCCAAAAGATTCTGGCGGAGCTGAGTCAACACTAGCTGAAGAATAAGGATCAGAATTTGGATCCATCATTAATCTAACTTCATTTGTAACTGACTCTAAATTAGTAAACTGACCTAAAGGATTAAGGTTAGCATAATAAGTACTTGGGAAAGCGAAAAAAATGTGAAGATGTTTAGAAATTAATACATAATTTAAAAAACCTAAAATACCAACAATATGAAACCACCATGAAAATCGTTCAACAAAAAATAGTGTGTCATTTGAAAATGAATCTAAAAATGGTATTAAAAACTGAGATATGGGATTTGAAAACTGCACTGTATAATAAACCCCTCTAGTATTTAGCAATGAGTCTGAAGCATTCATCAACAAAAATGCCCCCATAAGTAAAATTTCAAAAATAAGTATCAAATTCGCATCAGTTCGTGGCCATTTAGTCATTTCCTTTGACCAAAATCTTTTTATTTTTAATAAATTTCTTCTAGATAAATAAATTACACAAGCAACAAATACTAAAAAAGCTAAAATTTCAAATGAACCAATTAAGAAATTATACCATTGTGATGGAATAATATATGATAAAAACCGATGAGTACCAAAAACACCATCTACAATTATCTCAATAATCTCTATATTTATGATTATAAAACCAAGATAAAGAATTATATGCAGTATTCCAGCAACGGGTTTTCTAGTCATTTTAGATTGACCTAATGCAACTCTTAACATATTCTTCCATCTATCAGGTTTTCTATCGGATCTATCAATTTTTTTTCCTAATTTTATACTTGATATAATTCTTTTTAAATTCCTAATAAATAATATATTAGCTATTATAAAAATAAATAAAAATATGAAATTAGAAATTCCCATCTTTTATTTAGAATTTGGTTTTACATATGGTTTTGGACTACTAATAATTGAAAAATTTACATATCTTTCAGGATTTAATTTTATATCTTTTATTAATTCTTCTAGCTCTCTTGTAGACGCTTCTAAATTTTCATAAATAGATTTGTTTTTTACTAATTTCCCTAAACTACCCTCTTCATTATTTATCGAATTTACAATCATGTTAATCTTATTTACAGTAGTCAATATATCTGCTTTTACCAAACTATCTGAAATAGATGAAAAATTATACAAAATATTTTTTATCTCTTCATTAGAATGATTTAAGTTTTCAGATACAGAAGCAAAATTAGTCAGGGTAACATTTACATTTTCTTTATTTTCATTAACCATCTTATCAATTACCGTCATAGTTTCAGATAAGGTACTAAAAGTTTGGTCTAAACTAATAAGCGACTTTGACAGGCTCTCTCTTGCGTCTTTATTTAAGACAGAGGTAATTACAGTCATAACAGAATCTATGGAACCAATCAATTCTTCGGTCTTCATCTTTAAGGGTAAAATCTGCGCATTTACCTCATCTTGTAGACTAGACTCAATTGAAGTCTTCAACTCATCTCCAGATGATACAAATTCTGAAGAGTCTCCTAATACTAAAGAAATTCCCTTTGTACCCATTAAATCTAAACTTACAATCTTCGCTACAGAATTTTTTGGAATTCCAATATTGTTTTCAATATTTAAATTAACTCTTAATTGATTTTCTCTCTCTTGATCAAATTGAATCTCAGTAATTGTTCCAATTTTATATCCTCTTACCGTAATTGCATTACCCTCAGTTAAACCCGCAACATCCTCATAATAAGCATACAATATTTTACCGTTATTCAATACATTAATCCCCTTTAAAAAGTTCATTCCAAAATAAATAAGGAAAATAGTAAATAGAGAAATTATCCCAACTTTTATTGATTTTGATTTAGTACTCATAATTTTATTTGTTTTGCAAATCTAAGGCTTCTTTTACACTTATTTGTTTTCCTTTATAAAATGCTATTATAAATGCCCCTGGAAACTTTCCTGATCTGAATTTTACTTTTAAACGATCCGCGTATTTCTTATCAGATGTCGCATGAACTAAATACTTATATGTTCCATTTAATTGAAATTCCTCTACCTCTACTCCATTAAATAAGGAAGAGTTTTTCATAGACTCAAGATATGTTCCTAATTGTATTTTGTATTCAATTTCACTCTTATTTTTTTGAATTACTAATTCATTCTCAAGATCTTTTCCTTTATTTTCCTCATTCTCAATCCCTTCAATTCCCTCTTTGTAACTCCTAAAAGCTCTAAAAATTGCTGATGCTATATAGTCTTTTCCTTCCTTTGTATTTAAATAATCTTCCTCCTGAGGGTTAGTTAAAAAACCAGCTTCAATTAAGACTGAAGGCATGTTTGCTCTACTAATCACATAAAATGGAGCTTGTTTAACACCCCTACTTTTCCTATGTGCTCTTTCAACAAATTGTTTATCTACCTGTTGAGCAAATGATATACTTTGATCTAAATAGGTGTTCTGCATTAAACTAAAAACAATATAACTTTCAGGTGATTTTGGGTCAAATCCTTCATATTTTTCTATAAAATTATCTTCTAAATACATCACAGAATTTTCTCTCATGGCAACATCCATATTCGCCTTTAATTTACTCATCCCCATCACAAACACACTTGCTCCCGAAGCATTTGAATTCTTAAATCCATCACAATGGATAGATATAAATAAATCTGCATTTCTATTATTTGCAATTTCCGTTCTTTCCCATAACTCTAAAAAGATATCTGTTTTTCTAGTGTACACAACTTCAACTTCTGGAAAATACTTTTCTATGTAAGAACCTAACTTCAGTGAAATATCTAAAGCTATATCTTTTTCATATGTTTTATATCTCTTTGTCCCCAAAGTTCCAGGGTCCTTACCTCCATGACCAGGGTCAATAACAATTGTTTTAATTTTATTAGTGTTTTGAGAATACGATTTAAAATTAAACAAAATAAGTAAAAGAAAACACAAAAAAAGACATTTGCTATTTGATTTATAAAAATGATAGATTTTAATTAGTTTTGCCAATCTAGATTTAATAATCGTTATAATTACAAAAATAACACTTAGATTGAATAAAAAAATATTTATAATAGTTTCAATTATATTCTTATTAACAGGATTTTTTAACAATTCTATAGCCAATAATAATATTCCTTACACTGATAGTTTAAATAATAACACACAAAACAATATAATTCAACACAAAATTATTAGAAATTGTAAAGATTCTATTATCCAAGATTTAGAAAACAAAAAAATATTTTTGTATGGTGAAGCAAGTATTAATTATGGAGATATCAAAATTACTGCAAACAAAATAGTTATTGACTGGAACAAAAATACAATTCTAGCAGTTGGAACAAAAGACTCCTCAGGATCTTTTGTTGGAAACCCTGTCTTTTCAGAGGGAAAAGAAAATTTTAAAGCTACAGAAATTCTTTATAATCTTAAAAGTAAAAAATGTATTGTAAAAAAAATAATAACTCAAGAGGGGGAAGGATATATTCACGGAACAAAGGTTAAAAAAATGAAAAACGACATTCTCTATTTAAGACGAGGAGAATATACTACCTGTGACGCTGAACACCCACATTATTCTATTCGATCAAAAAGAATTAAAATTGTTCCAAAAAAACAAATTATAACCGGACCAGCATATGTGACTTTTTTCAATATACCTACACCATTATTCTTACCCTTTGGATATTTTCCAAATACAGAAAAGAAAAGTTCAGGTATCATACTACCTTCCTATGGTGAGTCAGCTAACTTAGGGTTTTTTCTAAAAGATGGAGGGTATTATCTTCCTATAAATGATTACATGGATTTATCAATAAAAGGAGACATTTACACTAAAGGTAGCTGGTCTGGAAAAGGAAACTTAAGATATAAAAAGAGATACAAATACAATGGAAACTTGAATATTAACTATAGTAATATAATTAATAGCGAAATAGAATTTCCAGATTACAACATAAAAAAAGATTTCTTTATTAATTGGAGCCACAAACAAGATCCAAAATTAAATCCAACTTTTAGTTTTTCTGCGAATGTAAACGCTGGTACAAGTACTTTTCATAAAAACAACACATTTACCACTGCAAATAATTATTTATCTAATACATTTAGATCTAGTATAAATTTAAGTAAAAGCTGGCAAGGAAAACCATTTAATCTTTCTTCTACTTTAGAGCATAATCAGAATACACAAACTCATAAAGTAAACTTAACCATACCCAACATAACATTTAGTGTAAATAAACTTTACCCATTCAGAAACATTGGAAATAAAGGAACAAAAAATTGGTACGATGAAATTGGGATTCGATATACTTTGAACACCAAGAATCAAATATCAACTACAGATTCATTATTCTTTCACAATAGTACTTTACAAAATTTTAAATCTGGAATGAGACATTCTATTCCTATAAGCTCTTCTTTTAAAATATTTAAACATTTTACATCTACTCAAAGTATAAATATATCTGAAAGATGGTATGTAGATCAGATTGAAAAAAGTTGGAACGGAACAGAAATAATTACTGACACTATAAACAAGTTTACTAGGGGTGGAGATTACAGTATCTCCACATCATTAAATACTAAGATTTATGGAATGACTCAGTTTAAGAAAGGTCGGATTGCGGCGTTCCGACATGTAATAACTCCTAATCTATCATTTACATATAATCCTTCTTTTGAAGATGAAAAATATGGATTCTTCAAAAGTGTTCAAGCAGATTCTTTGGGTAATGAAGAATTGTATTCTATCATGCAAAATGGAATATATGGCAGTCCAAGAAAGAGTAAATCTGGAAATATACGACTAGGGATAAATAATATTTTAGGATTAAAAATAAGAACCAAAAAAGATACCGCTTTACAAATCAAGAAAATAACATTAATTGAAAGTTTAAATATAAACTCATCCTACAATATTTTTGCTGATTCTTTTAATTTCAGTAATATTAGTATAAATGTTAGAACTAAATTGTTTAATAAAATAAATCTAAGTTACAGCAGTGTTTTTGATCCTTATACAATAGGTGAAAATGGAAGAATTCACAAACTTGAATTATTTAAAAATCATAGGATTGCTAGGTTTAAGAATTCTAATCTCTCAGTTGGTTTAAATATAAATGATAAAACTTTTTCTCAGAAGAAAGAAAGCAAAAATGAGGAAACAAGAAACTTCTATTCAATTCCATGGAATTTAAATCTAAATTATTCTCAAACTATTAACAAAGGAACAAGCACTATTTCAGAAACAATAAATACAAAAACCTTAGGGTTCTCAGGTAACATAAAGATTACTGATAAATGGAAATTCGGATATCAATCTGGATATGATTTTAATGATAAAGATTTTTCTTACACATCTATTGATGTGTATAGAGATCTACACTGCTGGGAGATGCTATTTCACTGGATACCCACAGGGTATCAAAGAAGTTATGTACTTACTATTAGGGTAAAAGCAGACATATTAAAAGATGTAAAACTAGAAAGAAAAAGAGATTGGATCGATCCTGAATTCAACTAAATAACCAATTCTTTATTAACTTTTTACCATAATTTGTAAGAACTGATTCTGGATGAAACTGAACTCCTTTAATATCCAAAGAATTATGTGATATAGACATAATCAAGTCATCATCATTAATTGATGTTATATGAAAGCAAGAAGGTAATAAGTCCCTATCTACAACCCAAGAATGATAATGTCCAATTTCAAATTCTTTAGGTATATTTTTATACAAATTATCTTTCATTATAACTCTATTTTTTGAACTTACACCGTGTTTTACTTTTTCGAGATTTTTTAGTTTCCCTCCAAAAAACTCTGCTATCGCCTGCATACCCAAACAAATACCTAAGATAGATTTTGATTCAGAATAATTTTTTAAAAATTTAAACAAATTAGTGTGATTTTTAGGAAGTGAAGGTCCAGGAGAAAGAATAATTTTATTGTAATTTATAAATTCAATTTCAGACAACTTATCACTTCTTACAACTGTACAATTTTCAACGAATTCACTCACATAATGATATAAATTAAATGTAAAAGAATCAAAATTATCAACAATTAAAACATTCAATTATTTATATTTTTCTAGTTCAGACTCTAAATCCGGTAATAGTCGATCTATTCCTTCTTCCAATGTAATGTTAGATTTCCACCCCATATTATTAATCCTACTCACATCCATTAATTTTCTTGGGGTTCCATTTGGATAATTAGTATTGAACACTAACTCTCCATTAAAACCTATCTTATCCTGTATTAATTCCGCAACCTCTTTTATACTAAACTCTACCCCACTTCCAACATTTACAAACTGAGAATCGTTATAATTGTTCATTAAAAATAAGCAAGCGGAAGCACAATCATCAACATGTAAAAATTCTCTATATGGAGAGCCATCTCCCCAAATTTCAACAGATTTAAAATTATTGTGCTTTGCAAGATAAAACTTTCTTAAAAGAGCGGGTATTAAATGAGAATTTTCTAAATGATAATTGTCTCTTGGTCCAAATAAATTTGTAGGCATTATGGAAATAAAGTTACACCCATATTGATCTCTGTAAAACTCACACATTTTTATTCCAGAAATCTTTGCTATTGCATATGGTTCATTTGATGGCTCTAAAGAATCTGTTAGTAAGTATTCTTCTCTCAAAGGTTGTGGAGCTAATTTTGGATATATACAAGAACTCCCTAAAAACAATAGCTTCCTCACATTATATTTGTAGGAATGATGGATAACATTATTCTGAATCATCATATTATCATATAAGAATTCGGCTTTATATGTACTATTTGCTAAAATACCACCCACTTTTGCAGCTGCTAAAAAAACATAATTAGGTTTTTCCTTTTCAAAAAACTCTTTTACCTGATTCTGGTTTCTTAAATCTAATTTTGAGGAAGACTCAGTTACTATATTTGAATAACCTTCAGATATTAGTAATCTTAAAATAGCAGAACCAACCATTCCATTGTGTCCAGCAATATATATTTTAGAATTCTTATTCAAACTCACTCATTTGGTCTTTTAAAAAACTGGGGTAATTTTGATAATGGTTTCTTAAATCTGATAAACATTGGAGGTCTCAAGCCATTCATTTTCCAAGAAATATAATCCTCATTATTTCCTCTTAATCTATTCCATATAGAATAATTACTAATACCTCCTATCCTCATTTTTACAAGAATTTTTGGTAAATAACTTACAGAAATTCTATTTTTAAATAAAAGTCTAATAATCATTTCATAATCAGAAGCACTTTTTAACCTAATGGAATACAAACCATATTTATTATATATATCTTTTTTAACAAAAAATGTGGGATGCGGAACCGTCCACCCCTTCCTCATACTTTTAAGTTGAAAATCTCCAGATTTCCAATACCTTCTGATACTGTCCGTATCTATAGTGTCTACATACAACAAATCACCGTAAACAGAATCTACATCATTAAAAGTAAAAACTTCTGCCACATCAGATATTACATGATTATTATAATAGAAGTCATCTGAATTTAAAATTCCAACAACATCTCCAGTTGCAGCTCTAACACCCTTATTCATTGCATCATACAAGCCATCATCTTCTTCAGTTATAAAATAAGAAATTCTATCTCCATAGGATTTAATGATTTCAATTGTGTCATCAGTTGATTTACCATCAATTATAATATATTCTATATTTTCATAATCCTGAATCAAAACACTATCAATAGTATCCCTAATAGTTTTTGAACTATTATAAGAAATTGTTACAATTGATATTTTAGGCTTCTTATTCACCTTTTTTAATTATAAATACATGACAATTACCATTTGTTCTATCATATTTTTCTAAAGTACATTTACTGTCACTTATCCATAAATCAACATCCTTTTTTGATTGAAATGTAGCTATAGGTGTAATAAAATAATCGTAAAATATATTTCTTGTTTCCTTAATAGACAACTTTTGTTTTCTAAAAATTTTATACATCAAAAAATGTAAAACTACAAAAGTATTTTCGATAATAAAATTACCCACTTTAGTTTTATTAAAAACTCTCAAAAAAAAACCTATATATTTATACAAGAATGGGTAATATCTATATTTTTTATAAACCGCTAAATACAATAATCCTCCTGGCTTTAATATTCTTACACATTCATTAAAAGCTCTAACAGTATCTCCAGTATGATGAATAACACCATCACTAATAACTAAATCAGAAAAATTATCTTTTAACGGAATATCCAAATTATTTCCTAATACTAATTCTAAATTTTTAGATTGTATAAATTTCTTAGCAAAATCTAGAGATTGTTTACTTATATCTATCCCTATTAATTTTTGTGCAAATTTTGAGGAATAAACCAAATTCCTGCCGCATCCACAACCGACATCAGTAATTGTTTTTCCTTGAGATTTTTCTATAACCTCTATTAAGTTAGAATTCATTTTCTCAAGAATTTCCTCTACTGAGGAATATCCATATTCAAATGGAGTACTATCATAAAATGTTTTTTCCACTACCTTTCAATAATTATATTTTCCATTACTAACATATCCATTTTAGTTCTAAGAAAACAATCTAACGCTTCCTCTGGTTTATTTACAATAGGTTCGTTTTCATTAAAAGAAGTATTTAAAAGAATAGGGACTCCAGACTTTTTCTGAAATTCAGAAATCAATCTATGGAATCTGGGTGAAACATCTTTATTAACAGATTGTAATCTTCCAGTTCCATCTACATGAGTTACTGCAGGTATTTTAGAGTGTTTTTCCTTTTTTATATCAAAAACTTTATCCATAAAGGGAACCTGATCATTCTGAACAAAATATTCTTCTACATATTCTTCTAATATTGAAGGAGCGAAAGGCCTAAAACTTTCTCTTCTTTTAATCTTCTTATTTAAAAGATCTTTTGCGTCTTTTCTTCTAGGATCAACCAAAATAGATCTATGACCCAACGCTCTTGGACCAAACTCCGCTCTTCCTTGAAACCATCCAACAACACCACCCTTAATTAACTTGTCTGACACTCTATTAAATAAATATTTATCTTCTAATTTTTCGTACTTAATGTTCGACTTAAACAAACAGTTAATAATTTCTTCTTCGGTAGACTTTTTTCCAAAATAAGCAGTTTTAATTTCTGGAAGTCGATCTTTTTTTAGGATATGGTTGTACAAATACAATGCTGAACCGATTGAAGTTCCAGCGTCATGTCCCGCAGAAGGAACATAAATATTTTTAAATGGAGTATTTAATAAAATCTTTCCGTTTGCAACAGAATTTTGAGCGACACCTCCTGCAATACAAAGATTGTCTAATCCTGTATTTTCATGCAATTTATTGAGAATATAAAAAATCATTTGCTCTGTAAATCTCTGTGCAGTAGCAGCTAAATCTACATGAAACTGCTTTAAATCATCACCTTTTTTTCTAGCATTCCAAAATAAAACTTCCCACTGTTTTGTATATAATAAATCAATTTTTGGCTCACCATTTTCCCAATCCATTGCAACTCCTTGCTTGAAATGTTTAAAATATTTATGATTGAGCCTAAAAAATCCATCATCAGTTTTTTGTATAATTTCAGATAGTTCTTTTAAATATTTAGCCTCTCCATATGGAGCTAAGCCCATGACTTTATATTCATCTCCATAATTATGAAAACCTAAAAAATGAGTAACTGCAGTGTAAAATACTCCTAATGAATGAGGGTAATTCACACAATCCAAAACCTTAATTTTATTACCAGTTCCAACGGAAGTCATAGTAGAAGTAAAATCTCCAAAACCATCAATTGATAGAATTGCAGACTCTTTAAATCTAGAAGCAAAAAAAGCAGAAGCAATATGACTTCTATGATGTTCTATATGGTGAACATCTGCTTTAATAAAAGATTCCCTTACATTTAATAATTTTGCTAATTCAGATTTTACAGATCCTACTTTTTTAGTGTTTAAAAGTCTATCTAGTACAGACTTTATCCTCACTTTATTTTTAATTGTATGAATTATCTTTTTAGAAACATTAGCTTTGGGATCTCTAGATATAGTTATATAATCTAAATCTTCAACTGAAATTTTCGCGTCTTTCAAACAGAACTTTATAGATTCTGAAGGGAATCCAGCCCAATGCTTTATTCTTCTGAAACGTTCTTCCTCTGTTGCACAAATTACCACACCATCCTTTAACAAGCAAGCTGAGGAATCTGCATGATAAGCATTTATTCCTAAAATATACATTACTTTTTCGTTACAAGTTTTAAGAAATTTTCAGTAACAATATTCCAATCAAAATTGTTCTTAATATATCTTTTACAATCTATCTCCAAAAAATTATATTCCTTAACCTGAAATAAAGCTCTAGAAATCTCTTCTTTTCGGTTTTTAGCAAATATACCACATTTATTTTTCTCAACATCTTTCCAATGAGTTTTGTCAGAAACTATTACAGGGGTACCGCATGCAAGAGCCTCGGCTACAACAATTCCAAAACTTTCAAATTCTGAACAAAGAGAAAAAACAGAACAATTTGTTAATAATTCTTTTTTTTGATCAAAATTAATTAAACCTATTAAAAATACTGAATTAGATAATCTTAACCTATCTATCAATCTCTGTAGTTTTATTTTACTTCCATCATCTGCGCCAGCGATTAATAGTTTAGAATTATTATTCTCTTTTACATAAGTACTAAATGCATGTATCAAAATATCAAATCTCTTTATATCGTGTAATCTACCCATTGAAAACAGTATCTCAGAAACTTCCGAGAAATCTTTACCAAGATATTTTTTTAAGATCTCTTTATTTTCAATTTTATTTTGATTCTGAAAAGAATCAAAATCAATACCATCAGAAACTATTTGTACATTAACATCAGGAAAATAATTTAAAATATCTTGTTTTTCTAAATACGATGAAGCCTGCCATAAAACTCTCTTTGAAAAAGGTTTGACTAATAAAAACAACCACAACTTCTTCCAAATACTTTTTTTGTTTTTAAAGGTATATTGGGATAAACTTCCCCTTGGACAAATAACTATTTTCTTTCTTAATAAAAATGAGTAAAACAAAGAAAATAAAACAGTATAATGATACAGATACTGAATGTAAACAACATCTGAATTTTTTATATCAGAAAATACTCCAAATATGAAAGAAATAGAAAAAAAGTTTATTATCTGCTCGTTATAATATCTTACAAATACATTTTTAGCTTGTTTTATATGTTTTTTAGTATTTACACCACTTAACTTTTCCTTTCCATTTGCATTAGTTGTTGAAACATACATTTCAATTCCCTTTTCTCCAATTTTTCTTGACAAATCCCATGTGGAAGAAACTGGACCACCATAAAATATAGCTGGGTAAAAAGAAGAAGAAACTAAACAAATTCTCATTTTTTTATATGTTTAAATTTATACCAAAAATATAAAATACTATCCCCTCCTCTTAAAGTATATTCTAATTGTCTAGATGATAAGTGCTGAACTAAACTTCTTCTTTTAACAGTTGGATATATATCTTTATAATAAGAACCTGGCAAAGAAGAATATTGATAGCGATAACCTATATTAGTAGCAAAATTTACAATTTTAGAATTAAATAGTCCTTTTGGATAGCAAACAGAATCTACTAACACCCCACAAAGAGACTCTAGTCTGTTTTTTGAAAAAGTTAGTTCTTCTTTTAAAACATCATCTCTTAAACTAGTTAAATCAAAGTGATTAAGCGTATGAGATTGAATTTTTATGTATGGATTTTTTGATATTGATACAAGTTCTTTTTCTGTTAGATAATTCTCTTTGTCTAAAAAAGAAGGTACAACAAATAATGTTATAGGAACTTTTAATCTATTTATTAATTCTATATTTTCAAATATCCCTCTCCATCCATCATCAAAAGAAATAGAGATCTGATTATATTCCTTAGTTATATCGTGTACAATTTCAAATCCACTATTTCTTATTGTTTTCACATGATCTTTAAATAATTCTACAGAATTAGACATATTAGTAAATCTAACTTCAGAATGTATATCATGGTAAAAAATACACCTACTTTTTCTAGAATTTAAAAAAAAGCCAGACACTCTAACTAGTGTGTTTTTAATAATTGAACTTAAAGACATTGATTTACTTTTTTTATTGAATGAAGCAAATTATTTTTATACAATTTATAGTTCCATTCTTCCTCCATTAATCGAACTGCATTTTTTGAAAACTTTTCGCATAATTCTGAGTTATTATAAAGTTCATTCATTCTTAACTCTAATTCATCCCATGACTCAATTACAAATCCAGTATTCTTATTAAAAATTAAATCATGTACAGATCCAACCTCCTTATGAGCTATCACTGGTAGACCAGATGACATCGCCTCATTAATTACAAGGCCCCAAGCCTCTTTAGTTGATGGTAAAACGAAAGCAGATGAGTTAATATAATAATTCAACAATTCATCACCAAATACAGATCCAGTAAATTTTATTTGAGGATGCGTGTACTTTTTTTTATATTTTGAAAGATTCGTTCCAGATCCAACAATAATTAAATCTGCATTTTTATTAGTAAATGAAGACAAAAATCTCTCACAAAGCACATTTACATTTTTACTGTCAATTAATCTACCTACAAATAGAAAAGTAAACTTAGAAGGTTTTTTCTTGATAGCATTTAGATATTTGGAATTATCAACCATCATTGGCATTAAAAATATTCTTTCTTCTTTCATTCCGTAAAATCTGAATAATTGCTTGTGTATAAGACTCCCACCAGCAAAACCTAACACATATTTATTTCTAAAAATAATGTTTAAATAGATAGATTTGACCATTCGTTTAAAAATATTGTTAGGCACCTTCAATTGAGTATCTGATTCTATAGCTATATACCTTTTCCTAAATGAGAAAAAGTTAAAAATAAAGCTTAGGAAAAATGGATAGTTATTATATCCATTTATAATTATAAGTTTATTGCTTTTCCAGACATTATATACAAAGAAAATTTTCTGATAAAGAGATAGCTCTGATAAACAGATGTCTTTTTTAATTAATTCAATAGACTTAGCTTCGGACTTACTTTTAATGAAAACAAATGAAATGTCTAGCTTAGAATGCACATTTGTAATTAAATCTAAGGTATAAGAAGCTGGTTCTACAAAATATGTAAATACTTTTCTCATCTTACTTTCCAAAGCAAATATTTTAAAAATTGAATCAATTTCTTTTCAAAATTAAACTTAAACTCTTGCCAATTTGAAGAATATATTGACACAGAAAATAAGTCTCTTTTTTCAGGTAAGAAATTTGAAATTTTATAACTATACAATCCTCTTCCAAAATTAATAATAATCGAATTTTTTAACGATTTCTTTGAAATAAAATTAATATAATTAAACAAATTAATCATTTTTGACTCATCATACATATCAATCCAAAATAGATGTTTATTAAATCTATTAATGATAAATGAAACAGCTTTAAACTTTGAATTATCTTTAACTAGACTTAAAATAACATCTTTCTTGTCAAATAGTTGTTTTAATAAATCAATTTGAGCGTCTCTCAGGAAACTTTTGTTTCTTAAACCTAAACTAATCATTTCATTTCTTAATAATTGAATTTCTTTTAATGGAAACTCTGCGACATCAGCGTTAACAATTAAATGTTTATTATCTTTATTCTTCTTTAGTATCCTTCTAAATTCTGTCTTTTGTTTTGATTTGTACCTTTTAAAATTTTCAGGAAAAATACCTTTCTCAAGAGTCAAAAAAGAATATGTTGAATTTTTTGATTTTGATATAATATTTTTAAAAGATAATATCTTAGAGTCTTTCTTTAAATTTATTAATTGAATTTGACGAAACATAAATCTAACTCTCAAAGCTTCTTCAATTAATTTAAAATCTAAAGTTACAGTTGTTAAACAATCACAAAAATCAGAATGCGTATCATTAATAAATCTAATTCTTTTTCTTATGTCTATATAAAATGGAAATATAGAACATATCTGACCATTTAACTCAACACAAATGATAGATAATTTTGAATTACTATTCAATAACTCATTTTTCCATGAATAATAATTATAATTAAACGATTGGAAAACAGTATATTCCTTATCCTTACTATAAAGCAAGTCCCAATCCGATTTTAAACATCTAAAATCTTCTATATTATCTAAAATCTTAATCCTCATACTTTTCTAAATATTTTGAATAAGATAAATAGGATAATGAAAACCAAAATAATATTGTATGAAACTCATTTATTCCAGTTATTAAACTTTCAAAATTTGCCGCAAACAAAGTATATACTATAAAAAATACATATACCAAATTTTCATCATTCCTTCTAAAATAGAAACTAAAAAGCTCAAAGCTTTTTATAAAAAGAATCAAGATAACTAATCCACCAAATATTATTCCATATTGAATTAGTATAGAAAGATAACCATTATGAGCAGCTATAAAAATCCCTTCCAATCTCTGAGGAATATCAACATCAGAGGGTAATCCAGAATATTCACTTAATCCATGACCAGTAAATATCTTTTCTTTAATATTATAAATCGCAAAGTTGAATTGTTCTACTCTTCCCTTTATAATACCTTGACTAGTGATTCGATTCAAACTTGTATCCAAATTTGTATTAGAAATCATAAAGATTAACATCACCCCTGTTATGGAATATAAAATATTTCTTAAAGAAAAACCATATTTAAAAATAAATGACAATCCTATTGCTATAATTGCAGATCTAGAACCAGTAGATAGTGAAACCAATAACAATATAGTCATTAACAGTTTCTCAAATTTTGATTTTTCTTTTGTTCTTAATAATATACAGGCAAAGGCTAATACAGTCAAAGAAGCTAACATATTAGGATTCCATATAATCCCATGATATCTTCCATTTAAAAGATTTGGATCAATTATCAAACTTAAAAAAACAACTAAAGAAATTATCTTTATAATCAAATCTGTAAATCGATTCTTAAAAAAACTGAAATTATAATAAATAGAAAGGCAAATTAATGAGAAACTCATAAAACGAGCCATTAAATACTCTAGCGAATCAATGTTGGAAATTGAGTCAAAAAATAAATAATATATTAAATTTATTAAGTTTAAAATCATTAAAAACAAAAAAGCTTTATGAAATAAAACTTCTTTTAAA
>MDTA01209266.1_pt1 | contig 33078 bp, 34 predicted proteins | sample 811151 | NCBI WGS metagenome assembly MDTA01 (sample SAMN05326648, study PRJNA326480) | marine metagenome | isolation source: seawater | place: Indian Ocean: South | collected 2010
CCTCTTTCGCCTGAGCACCGGCTTCTTGAGAAAGAACAGATTGAGCACATTACGAATCTTAGTGGTATTTCTGATGTGGCTCGTGGCGACATTCCGTCCCAGATAAGCGGGCGTGCAATTGGTTTGATTAGCGACATGGACACTACTCGGCACGGACCATCGGTTCGGGAGCTTGAGCATGCCATTGAGCGAATGGCAGAAATGTGGCTTTGGATGTGGCGTGAGTACATGCCTATTCCTGCAACGATTCAGGTGATTGGAACGAACCATGCGCTTGAGGTGCTTGAGTTTCATGCGTCTCAAATAAAGACGACAAGGGTTCGTGTTCAGTCAAACAGTATGCTTCCCAAGATGGCCAGCTATCGGCGTGAGCAAATCATGCAGATGTATCAGGTTGGCATGCTTGGCAATCCGCAAGACCCAGCTACGTCTGTAAAGGCTCGTAAGCTAATGGAGTTTGGCGAGATTGATTCTATCTATGGAGATGCAAGTAAGGACAGGAACTACGCCAGGGAGGAGAATTATCTCTTGCGAACCGGGCATGTTCCTGACGTTTCTCCATGGGAAGATCACATCACACATATTGATGTGCATCTTGATTTTATGAAGACAGTCGATTTTCGTTTGCTTCCAACGGAGGTTCAGGCGAATATTGAAAGGCATGTGGCATGGCATTACTACGCGGAAAGTCAGCAGAGGCAGGGTGTTCCTTGGTGGCAACCCTATGTGGATGCTGGCGTCGATGGTATGCCACCAGGTGCAATGGACGGTGGACTCGATGTGGGTGAGGGGGGTGTACCCCCGCAGGGAATGGCCCAGCCTCAACCGCAAGGTTCACCGCCAGGTCTTGTTGGCGGCGGAACTCCGGAACTCAATGAAGCCGTTGGCACAAGAGGTCCCGGAGTTGCTGACTACGAGGCTGGGTTTGAAGCTTAATCACGTTAATCGTTTGCTGGCGCGATAGCCAGTACGTGAGGATTTAATGACTGAAGAATATGGCGATACGGGCTATGGCTCCATTGAGGACTCGCAGACCTCTGGCGACTTGACTGGCGATGGCAACGCGGAAACCGGCGAAACAGGTGGGCCTGAGTTAGACGAGAAAGGTAATCCGGCACCTATTCCGTATGAGCGGTTTAAGGAAAGCCGGACGCAGTTGCATGAAGCAAAGAGCAATCTTTCGCGGATGCAGCAAGAAATTGACGCGCTACGTGCGTCGAACCAGCAGCAAGTTGAGTGGAATCAACGAGCATGGGAGCAGCTTCAGCAGCAACAGTCAGCGAGCCAGCAAGGCTATGAGGACCCGCTGTTTGAGCCTGAGTTGTCTGAGAAAAACGTAAAGCGCATTGAGCAGCTTGAGCGGCAGCTTGAGCAGCAGCGTCGAGAGTATGTGCAAAAAACACAGGCTATCGAGATAGCAAACGCTGAACGTCAGATAATGAGCGAGGTTAATGCTGCACGGCAGAAGTATCCTGAGATGCGGGAGGTGGATGTTATTAACGCCATCGCCAACAACCCAGGGGCTTCTGTCATGGCTCTTGCTAAGAGATCTCACGAAAAAGAAGTTGCTGCGTTTGAACAGCGGGTAAAGAAGCGGGGTTACAAGTCTCCCCCTAAGTCATTGCAGCGTGGACGTGGACCGTCTGCGGTAAAGCAAGACTTTGGTACAGACTTAGACGCTGCTGAAGCCGCCGCACGTGCGTTTTTATCAGGTGATTAAAATACGCTAGAGGAATAAAATGGCTGAAATTAGTAACAGTAATATCTCTTCTGGTGCGGTAACAAAAAGTAACTTTGATGCCGTACTTAAAGAATTCTATGAGGGTCCTGTACGGGAGCACCTCAACAACAGCATCCCAATTTTGGAGTATGTTGAAAAATCTAAACGAAGTTGGAGCGGTCGTCATGTCCGGTTCCCCGTCCACTTGCGCCGTAACCATGGTGTTGGTGCTCGTTCTGCCTCGGGCTTCCTGCCTACCGCAGGGCGGCAGCAGTACGAAGAAAGCAAGATTAATGTAAAGCAGCTTTATGGCCGCATTGAATTGCTTGGTCTTGCTATTTCTGCGTCTGAGGGTGACAAGGGTTCGTTTGCTTCTGCGCTTCGCACAGAGGTTGACGGTCTTCGTCGTGACCTTCGAGTGGACTTGAACCGTCAGGTTTGGGGAAATCCACTGGTGACTGACACGACTACTAAGACTGGTGTTCTTTGTCAGCTTAATGGTGGTGCCAGTGTGACAGTTGCCCCCGAGGGTGTCGAGGTTACCTTTGATAAGCCTGGTACACGTTACCTAAAGAAGGGCATGCTAATTAGCGCAGACACCGCAGCAAATTTAAATGCAGGCGTTTCTGCAGTTGCAAACCCGATGGAGGTTGTTGAGGTTACTAGCACTACAACTGCCAAGCTAAAATCAACTGATAACGGTACTGCGACATTGTCAAACAATATGGTTGTCTGTAAGGCCGACGCGAACGACCTTTCTTTTGATAATGAGATTACTGGGTTGAGCTTTATTGTTGCTGATACGGGCACCCTTCAAGAGATAGACCCAACGACCAGTACCGAGTGGAAGGCTACTGTTCTTGATAATGGAGCTAATGGCAACCGACCGCTTAGTCTTGAGCTGATGCAGCTTGCAATTGATGCAACTGACGAGGTTTCTGGTGCCGAGCCAAATCTGATTATGGGTCATCACAGTGTTCGCCGTGAATACATCAACTTGCTGACTTCTGACGTTCGCTACTCTCCTGAGCAGCTTCGCGGTGGTTTCCAGAAGTTGACGTATGCTGGCGGTACACGACCGATGCCTATTGAGTTTGACCGTATGGCACCTTATAACAAGCTATTCTTCATGAACACGAACGACATTAAGATGTACGTCATGAAGGACTGGGGCTGGGCAGACCGAGATGGTTCTGTGTTTAGCCGAAAGGCCAACTCTGACAGCTGGGAAGCTTTCATGTGTTGGTACGGTGACCTGGGTTGCGAGCGACGATTTAGTCACACGCTGCTTGATGACATCGATGTGTCTAACTTGATCTTCTAGGGATCGTGCAGAACCCTAGCCACTGGGGGGTTAATAGCCCCTTGGTGTTTTTTTTACTTAGTATCCCCGCAACGGGGGGACAACTGTGGAGTGGTAAACTATGATTCGCGATAAGAATATTGAATATAAGTACAAGGTTGACACCATTGAGGTTGCCAGCTTTTCCTCAATGCATGAGACAGATAGTAATGGCAACATTACACCTATACACACCAACGACATTGAGTTCACTGAAATAAATGCTGTCGGCCAGGTGGGCCTAAAAATGGAAGCAGACGAGATTAGTCGAACGGCGCTGTACTCACCAACATATATCGATTGGGAAAATGATGTGTTTTTTCGGGCTGTACACGCTAACGCATCTACAAATACCGCACACACAACTACTTGGGTTGTTAATGTCGATAAGGCTGATGCTGGTGGTCACTTTTCTCACCCGGCAACAGGCACACTTGACACGGTAATTCCGGCAGATGCAAACCATGGTAGTGCAAACGCTATTCAGTTTACAGAGTGGGGTAAGCTCGACGGAGGCACGCTAGCGCCAGACATAAATGACTTTTTAAGTATAGATGTTAAACTTGGTGCGCTTGATGGTTCGGCAGATACATTTCTTATGGCCTTGCAAATTGCTTATTTACCAAAGCTTACAAACGGGCCACAAGTAAACAACCAAGCAGACCCAACGGATGCATAAATGATTTTGACCGAAACCCAGTGGAATGACATCAAGCGCATAAAGTGGAACCAAGTAGAGTCTAGGCGCATTAGAGAGCGAGTGAACGACGACAAGGTTATTGTCGGTTGGTGCAATCGTGAGAAGCGTTGGATGATTGCGCGGATTATTGATGCCACAGTGGAGGTTCGGTTCGGGGTCAAAACAATTCCAACGAGAGAGAGAGTTCCCTTTGTTTGGAAGGTTTGGGAGGATGACGACGGGTCGTTTCTTGATATCAAGGACGCCCGTTTGATTCCTTACATTCGTCGATGTGACTTATGGCGAATGGGTCCCGATAAGTATTTGCTTCAGTACGATCACGTTAATTGGCTTGAGGAGCAAAGAAGTAAAAGCGCACTGGACGACCTTGTTTATCACGGCACGAGTGAAATGTGGAAATCGTTCAAGACCGTTGCGGATGCCAAATGTGGCACAGACGTAAGGCACAAGAAGCCAGACCGCTTTTTCTTTATGAACTAATATGACTGTAAATAACCTATGCAGGACGCTTGAGGACGTAAGGACTTTTGCAAAGGTACTGTTAGACGAAACGGGCGACCTGTTCTGGAGTGAGACTCAGCAGAATCGGCTTGCTAACGAGGCTAACCGTGCTGTGTTTCGAGAGCTTGTGCAGTCCAATCCTGAGTTTTTTCTTGAGTCAACCTCTGGCCCTTTTACATGGGCGCAAGACACAGAGTCGATTGACATCACAGCAGCAAGTTATCTAAACGGCCAGATACCGTATAAGATTGTTGGGGTCGAAGGGACGCCGGAGAATGCAGCTGTTTCGCCAGATAACCTTCCGTCTAAGTGGAAGCCGATGCGCTTTGCTGATAGGTGGATGATTCAAAACAGAGACGCTCGAACGTTTTATGGCGGCGGCAGACATTATTGCTTGGCGGGCAAAAAGCTTTTTGTTGCTCCAATTCCAGAGAAAGCTTTAAACTTCCACATCTACTGGATAAAGAACATAGAAGAGATGACAGCTGATAGCCATGTTGTTCTAAGAAGTGAGCAAGATGATGCCAATGGAGCAGCTGAGTCGTTTGGAGATTTGGTTGCTGTCTACATGGCGAAGCTAATGAATGCCAAGCAAAATGGCCAGAACATGATGGTTGAGCAGATGTGGCAAGAGGGGTTGTTGAGAATGCAAAACTACGCTCAGTCAAGGAATGTTGATGAGCCTATGTCTGTGAGGGCAACCCGTGGCCCGTGGGAGTAAAAGAGAAACCAGGGCCGCATTTATGGGGCCGTGGCTCGGAATGGAAGAGCGCGAAACCTTTCAGAAGGAAGGTCATTGCCAGATTGCGCTCAACGTGGATTTCCATCGCGGCTATATCGAAGGAAGAAAAGGATTTTCTTTTGTAAATGCGACTGGCTTTGAGCGCATGAAGCTGCACACCGTTAAGGTAAACGGTAAGCCAGAGTTTATTCTTGGCGTTGGGATAAACAAAAGGACAGGCGAGACTGCAGAAAAGCAGGACGTTTATTATGTTGTGTATTCTGCCAACGGTGAGAAGGTTTATGCAACAGGCGCTCTTACGGGCGAGCCTCCAGATGCAAACTTTACTTGCCAGTTTGCTGACACAATTATTCCAGCCGACATGGACGGGGACGACCTTAAAGAGACATCCAGGCACGTCACTCTGATTTACACAAGACACAATCTTTGGGTCTTTGACCCAGGCTCGGCAGACTTCGCCCCCCGGCTTGCTGACATGGTTGGAGATTCTGTTTCATTCAACAACGTAAACTGGGGGTACTGGTCAAAGGCACCGCAAGGCAATGGGCCATTTGGCCCTATTATGGCAGAGCACCAGGGTTCAATTTGGTATGCAGGGTTTTCTAAAGAGTATAGTGCAGAGCTAACTCTTCCGGTTCATAAGAACCAAAACCAGATACCAGAGGCCTACATTGAGCAGAATCAGCGGGAGCAGTTGGCCCTTGGACCAGATTTTGTTGCAGGCTCTGACCCGTTTGATCCACTTGGCATTGTTGCATATCAATTTTTTGGAGTTGAAGAGCTTGAGGCAATTACTGGACTCAAGTCTTTTCAAGAGCAGATGGTGGTGTTTACCGACAGGTCAATATATGTCCTGACGGGCAGCGACCCTGAGACATATGCATTGTTCAAGGCAGTGTCTGGCGTAGGCTGTATAGCGCCTAGCAGCATTGTTGAGGCCAATGGGTCATTGTTTTTTATGGCGCGTGACGGCATCTATGCGTTTGGTGGCATTGGCGCAGAGACTAGGGTTCAAAAGATATCTAAGCCAATTGACTCAATGTTTAGCGGGAACTTGGTTCAGACTCATTTACCGGAGAGTGTAGCTGCTGACTTGGCAAATCTTGGGTGGCCATTCCTGATAAAGAAGTCATCTATGGTAGATTCAAACGCTGTACACGTTCAGACTAAGAACCAAATATGGTGGTCTGTAGATATAGCTGGCACTGAAGATGGAGCGTTTGCTCTTACTTTGGTGTTTGATTATTACCACGGCGCCTGGTCAATTTACGAACCGCTTGGGGTGGCTAGGAGTATCGGCAGCGCAACCTACTCTCACGACAAACTAACATGCATGTATGACGCTACTGTTGTTTTGTCTAATGGCGAAGAGCATTTGTTTACAAGCACAAATCATGAGAAGGACGTGGGTGACGGGGAGCTGAAGCAACATGCGCTTATGAAGTATGGCTCAGATAGGGATGATGACAATGTTGAGTCGTGCCCTATTCCGTTTATATATCTTACGGGCAGGCTGTTTAGGGACAATTTGTCAGTATCTTTGTTCAGGCCTATCAGAATTAAGATGTTGTCTTGGGGTAGTCTGGGTAGTGGTACGGACGGGCCTGAGTGGTTTGTTGAGGGCGAGGAGGCCCACGCGGACAGTCAAAAGATAACTGGAGGCAATCAGGTTTCTTCGGCAGACCAAACACAGGCCACAAGCGGCCTTATCCCATTGCACCCTGTAGATGGAAGTTCAGTTGCATTTGAGTATTTTTACATGCCAGCTTCTGCATCTGCAGGTACGGGGTCTGCCACTTATTCTGGCACTGGCAGCTCACACACACCTCAGACAAAGTATCAAGAAAGAGATTGGTTTACATCGAAGCTTGAGCCTGCGTCTGTTCGATCGAGAAGCATTCGCATTGGCTTTAGGTCTGGCTATACCTCTGACTCTGCGGACATCCGCAAGCCGGAGCTTGTGATCCAAGGTTACATGGTTGACGTAGAGGCAGGGGACACAAGATGATTTTTGTTACTCTGCCTACGTTTAACTTTATTCGCCGCACGTTCTCTGCTGGCCGGAACAATTCAAACTTTCCGGTGGCCATGTTTACTCGCGACCACAGGCTAAGGACAATAGGCAGGCAAATTGAGGGGCTTGCCAAAAGGCACTGTGAGATTTGCATTAAGCCAGAGACATCGTTCAAGCAAGCGGTAAGCACTATAGGCAGGAACGGCGGAAGGATTTACTTCACAGAAGGCCTATGGAACTTTAACTCGTCAATCACGATAGACTCTTCGTTTGTTCAGCTGATATCTCTTGCACCAGGTCGAACTGTGTTTAGGCGCTCAGCGGCGATGGCTACAACAGACCCAATCATTGTATCTTCTGGCGACGGGGCCACCTTTGAAGGAATTCGTTTTGTAGACGAAACAGACACAGTAAACACAACGGCCCTTAAGATAACCGGCCACAACTCAGTTGTTCGTAATTGTGCGTTTGAAGATTATTACAACGGTGTGCTGGTGGACTCAGCTAACTATGTAAAGGTTGTTGATTGCGAGTTCACTTCTGGTCAAAACAGGGCAATTGAGTATAGTGGAACGTGCCGAGGTGGCATGATTACAACTAATATAATTGAACGGGCTGCTGGGAACTTGTACTTTGGTGATGACGTGTCTGACTTAACGGTAATTGCAAACACAATGGATTCGGCAAACACCGAGCTAAGTTACTTTGCAGGCAATAGCGTGCAGACGGGTGCTGCGTTGAATGTCATTGACCCATCTCGTGTATCGGAGCGATGCTAATGGCTATTACTTTTGACACTTTGAGTGAGGGTGCGGTTATTACCGCAAGTGGCCTGAACACTAACTTCACTAAGATTAACGACTACCTCAATAACAACATACCTAACTCAGACCTTGCAAATGACTCTCATAGCGTTTGTGTCACAATAAATTTTGGCGACATGAGCGTTGGCAACGCAGTAAGAGGATTTAAAGTACCCGGCACTTTTAGTACTGGCGGGCTGAAGCTTAGGGAAATCCAAGTATTTCGTGGCAGCGGGCTTGCATCTGACGATGCAACTGACAACGGGACGGTCAAAGCTCAGCTTTTTACTTCATATGTAAGCGCATACGGTGGCTCAGCAGCAAACGCAAAAGCTTCTGTAACGATAAACGATGACACGACTCCAGGGATTCAGACATCTGCTTCAACCTCTGAAGCGTTTGCCTCTGGCGCTTCATTGTTTGTTAGGGCCGATGTAAGCGATAACAGTGCCGCTGGTGTGACAGTAACGCTCTGGTTTATTGCAGAGCACAGGAGTGCATAACAATGCCATACGTTGACAAAAAGCAGTACAAGAACCCGGCCATACCAAAGGCAAGTGGCGTTTTGCCGACGTATGAAAAAGCCTCCCGCGCTCCCGCGAGGGGTCCTGGCATTATGCAAATGAATGCTGCGGCAGAGGCAAGGCAACCCAAAAAGGGGACGCCGCCAATACCAGACACAGGGGCACCTGCACACAGACAGCAGGCAGCAGAGGGCATGTTGGCTCGGGATGCTGGGCCTGCCCCAAGAGCGGACACTAGGGCGCAGGCAGCAAAGAGCTTGTTTGATAAAAGCGTTGCCGGTGCTCCACCCGTGACTCCTATGGCTGCTCCTGTGGGTGCAGTCTATAGTCAGCAGCAGCCTGCAGGTTATGTTGTTCCGATGATGACGCCCGCTCAGATGCAGCAAGGCTTGCTTGCTCCAGTGCAAGGGGCGTCGATACCAACTGGCATGTCTGGTGCTCAAAAGCCTGGGTCACAAACTAAACCTGAAGCAGAAGAGGGTGAAGGTCCTTTAGCACCGCTTGGCGGTGTCTTTGCTGCTATGAAACAGCTTCAAGAAGAGGGGCCGACTCCCCCTGTTGAAGTGACAACAGGGGACGACGGTCAGACTTACATAGGCGACCTCGCTGTTCAGGCAACATACGATGAGAACGGTAACTTCAGCGGGTATGTTGATGCAGATGGTGGCTTTTACGGCAAGGATGGTGCGCGGGCGGGTGACGTTCCCGGCGGTCACTTTGTCTCGGAAGAGCACCCAAAGAAAGCTCAGATTGAGTTTTATAAGCAGATTAAGTCATGGCTTGGTGAGAAGACGGGCATTTCTGACGCAGAGCTTGACTCGATGCTTACAAACATTGAAAACCAAGGCATTGATCAAATGCACCGAGTATCACAACAGCTTGCTGCCAGAGGATTGGGACGCAGTGGAATGCTTGGCGTTGGCATGGGGCAGGCTTATAGTCAGATGCTTTCGGCAATGCTTGATACGCAGTTCAAGACCAAAGAGTTTAACGCTACACAGCAGGCTCAAAAGTTCCAGACAGTTGCGGCTATGTATAGCGGCATGATGTCTGATGATGCCAAGAAATATATTGCTGAAATGAAAGATAAGTTTGATGCTGAGCAGGTAAAAAACCAAAAGCTCAGTGAGTGGAGAGCGGACTTTTCAACAGAGGTTTTGGGCAACTTCCTTGAAACGCGGCAAGCTGATCCTGCTGACGGTCTTGAGGCAAAAGTCTGGGCTTTTTACTCAGAGAACGTAGATAAGTACGACAGCGTCGAAGAGTTGATAGCTGCAGCCACTGCCAAACTTGGCGTGCGGGACTCTGGTAAAAAAGATTCGAGCGGTAAGCCGGTATTGGAAGTTTACTGGATTGACGAGGAAGACGAGGAAGACAAGGAAGACAAGGAAGACAAGGAAGACAAGGGCAATGAGGGCGATCTGACGGCTGAGCAGGCAATTCTACTGGCACAAATGGTGAAGTCGGGAGGGGCTAGCCGTCTCCCATATCCCTATGGACCAGGCTAACAAGGAGATGTCATGGCGATAAAATCAAGAGGCCAAGTAGCGGCTAACCGAGCTGCAGAAAGAGCGGCAATGGCTCGGCTTGAGCGCGAGTATGAGCTTCGCGAAGAGATGAAACCCACATTCTGGGAGAAGATGGGTGATCAGCTTGGCAGCAGCTTAATTCAGCAGGGCGTAGGCCTTGGGTTTCAGGCGCTTGAGAAGCAAATGCCTTGGGAAAGGGCTGCTGCAGCAAGGGCTGAGCGGGCAGACATCTTGGCACAAAGCAAGCTGGCAGTTGCAGCCCAGAAGGAAGCCCTTCGGAAAGCAGCGGAGCAGGCGCTTGCTCGGAAAAGGGAGATAGATGAAAGGATTGCCGCAGGAAAGGCTATGAGGGCTGAGCTTGGCCCCGTTCCGAGCTTCCCGCCACTTACAGATTCAGTTGATCTTCTGCAAGAGCAGGCTGAACGTGATACCAAGGAAGAATTCATACCGGACCTTTCGGGAGCAGCTTCACTTGAGTACGGAGAAAGCTGGAATAAGAAGAATCTTGCTCGGAAAAATCGGAGACGCACGTATAACGTAAAAGTTGATAAGAAAAAACATAGAGTAACTGGCCTACCCCTCTCGGAGCTGATTGACGACCTGCAAGGGGGCGTCTCGCTAACGCCAGCAGAAGAAGAGCTTCTTGGTGAAGGCGTGCCTGATCTTCTTCCTGGCTACGAGCAACCAAGCTGGTTACAAGAAGAGAGAGAGGCTCAAGCGGCAAGAGAGGCTCAAGCGGCAAGAGAGGCTCAAGCGGCAGAGGCAGCACCAGAACCAGAACCAGCGGCAGAGGCAGAACCAGTCGGGCCACCACCAGTCGAGCCAGCACCGGCACCAGAAACAGGAAAGGTTTCTGTCCCTATAAGGGATGCGCCGAAGGCGGTTGCACCAAAGCCAACGCCTATTGAAAGGCCCACACAAGAAACACCTGTCGAAAAGCCCATAAAGGAGATGTCGGTAGAGGAGCTAATAGCCCGCGAGTACAAAGATAAGCCACTGGAAGAGATAGCGCCTGATTACGTTAGCGTAGCAACTACACCGGAGGGCAAGAAGTTCGAGCAGATGATGCTTCGTGCAGCCAGGGGCCAGGCTCGTGCTGAGCTGATCGCAGACCAAGAGAAGGCAGAGCTTGCAAGAAAGACGTTTGTTGCCGAGCGAAGCGAAAAGGCAATGAAGGCTTTTCATGATGTTATGAAAGGCCTTAAGGCGATGTACCCCAACACTAAAAAGGGGCTGGCTTTATTTAGAAAGCACTATGGCATAGACATGGCCGCGCTGACGACTGCTTTGCAAGAGAATGATTTCAACGCTGCGTATGCAATTATAAGCAAAATCCGTTCAACAAAAGCAAGGCATGCCAGTAACTACTGGAGGAGAAAGAACAACAACAAGAAACTTTCAAAATCAACAAAGCAGTGGCTTGCTTTGATGATGAAAGCGAATCCGAATGCATATAACGACTTGGTGGCAGAAGCCGACAGGGAAGTTGTTTATGACGACGGAGGTAAGGCGATTGGTACCCGCCTTTCTGACCAGAAAGGTAGCGATAAATTTGCAAAGTTTGAGAACTTTGTAGCCCAGAATCCTGGCTGGGTGACAGACAGGCTTAACGACCCTAAGAATAAGAAAAAATACGGGTCGCTTAAGAACGCATGGAGTGGTCGGACTAGTATTATCCGAGAAACATATTTCCAAAAGACGGCGCTAGCAAACGCACGGGCACTTCACGTGGATATGCAGGCTATTGACAAACATAGCAATGCACTGGCTCTTGCTCAGGATAAGTTTGAAAAGGACAAGAGTCTGGCAAACCATAAGTCTCTTCTTAAGAAACAGAGGGCTGCAGAAGCGGCGCTTGCTAAGCTTGATTATCAAGACAGGCAACATGTTCTTAATACTCAACTGGCAGAACGAGAACATGAGAACCGGGTGTCGATTGTAAAACTTAAGAACCAGGCCAAGCTTCGACACACTCAATACAAGGCCATACTGAAGCAAGCGAAAGACTCGGCGGCAAGGTACACTGCTCAGGGCGGTCGTATTATGCGTGTGCCAGAAACTGAACAAAAACCCCTTCCCAAGCCTGAAGCGGCAGCTCCGACAACTCCGACAACTCCGACAACTCAGACAACTCCGACAGCTCCGACGAAAAATAACAAAGCAAGGTATAATCAAGGACTTGCCAAGGTATTGGCGAAGGTGGAGAAACAGTTTAATGCAGATCCTGTAATGCAGAAGCAATACAAAACCTTGAAAGCTGTGAAAGACAAAGCAACGAAGAGATTTGAAAACAACTGGAAGAGAAAACACGGGTCAATTCCTAAATGAGCGCCCCGCCCCAAGACTCCCTTGATGCCATAATCAAGGACCACAGTAAGGATCCTGACCCTGTCCTTGCCAGAAGGGCGGATTGGGATCCTCTTGATGCTATAATCAAGGACACCAGCAAAGACTCTCTTGATGCTATAATCAAGGACACGAGCAAAAGCCCTAGTTCTGTTATTGCTAAAGAGGCAGCGGAAGACTCCCTTGATGCTATAATCAAGGACACCAGCAAAGAAGCGCCCCCAAGGCAGCGCATTGCAGTTACTCAGTTGCTGCCTCAAATACGGAACATGGACGACTGGGCAATTGGACCGGCCCCAGGGGAGAGTCTTGTTAGGGTGGGTTCGGAAGGCCTATGGGACAAGACCACGGTTATAGATCCAAAAGACCCTGACAAGCTAGAGATGAAAGTAAAGCCATATGAATATATGGTTTTGCCAACAGCTGAGACAGAGTCAAAGCTTTTTAAAGATGCACAGGAAAGAGGTCTTTTTAGGCAAAGCCCGGACGCCCCATCGGGCCTAAGGTTTCAACCAGACCTCCCAGAAGACAGGCCGAAAGCAAGACCAGGGGTTGTTCCTGGTAGTTTTGCAGACTTTTGGAGGATGTACCTAAGCGCAGGGTGGGAGGCTAAAAAGGCACTTGGTTTTGCCGAAGAACCAAAAGGCCCAAGGGTAATAGATTTAGACAAAGTCATAAAGCAAGCAGCCATTCGCTCTCAGCCAACACAGGGCTTTTATATTGAAGAAGACTGGTACCCAGGCAAAACACCAAAGCTTCAAGATTCTGGGAGAGGCCTTCTTAATGATGTTTACGACACCTTCAAGCAAAATTTTCTTGGCCTTGGCCCTGGTGTTTCTTCTGCCATAAGCAGACTATCTCCTACGGCACTTGGGTTTATGGAGTTTGACCCGCAAAGGACGGGTCACATGGGCGTTATTCCCACGCTTATAGCAGAGGCGGGGGCGCTTGCATCACCAGAGGTTGCAGCTGGGGCTGCTTTTTATGCTTTGCTGAACGGCGAGGTTAAAGACCCCGGTGCTCATCTGGCCATCTGCACTGAATACAACAGCCACGTACTTACCGAAATGTCAGTTAGGTCTGCCGAGAACAAGGAAGATCCTGATTGGTGGTATGATTCCTACTTGGCGTCAATGGGAATGCTTACTGCAAACCTAGCCCAACTCGATGCATCAAAACGAGAGAACCCAGAATTCTTGTCGGCCCTAGAAAGAGCAAGGCGCAGGAGAGATGCTGGGCTTTGGGAAAGGCTTACTGACGCAGACTTCGGGCAGCTGATCCGAAACACAATGAGAGAGGTGCCTGGCGCGTTATTTTTCCCGGTGCATCTTGGGCGAGCTGCAGCTAAGTCTGTTATGTTCTGGGGCGGCGCAGGTCGCACTGCTGAAAAGCTTAGGGGGTCTGCTGACATAGCTTCTCACATTGGTGAGCACATGTATCACAGGGGCGCACTTACCCTGACTGGGCGCTGGGGAGAATTGTCTGAGGCAGGCCTCTTTAAGATGTTTCTTGACATGGGAATTTTGGCCAGCATTCCAGCCGGAGTGGCGCGTACAGCTGCAAGATACGCCACAAAGAAGGCAATAAAGGAGCTTGGTCCTGGTCGGTTTAGGTACGAGCGAAAGGGAGATCTCTACGCAGTCAGGGAGGTGGCAGACCCAGCAGCAAAAGAGGCGTTAGAGTCGGTTATACCGAAATCCTCTCGGCCCGATGCGCTTATGGAAAACATCAAGATTGCGGAAGAGGTGGTGACAACGCAAACGTCAAGACTTGTAACCCTTGACAAAGCAAAAAAAGCGGCCAAGTCCAGAACCGACAGTTACTCCAACAGCGCAAAGAAAGGGGGATACGAGTCACACAGAGCCAACAAGATGTCAAAAGAGATAGATGGCCTTGACGCTAGAATTGCCCAGCGGAGACTTGGCCATCCTATTGGGTACCGCCTGTTCGAGGAGAAGGGGTACACGTACAACCCCGACGCAATCATGCCAGCTTTGGCAAAGAAGTTTAAAAAGGCGGCTAATACTCGTGACAATTCCCTGAGGAAAGCAGCAGAAATCGATGCAAAGATAAAAACATCGACAACAAAGGGAGCAGTTCGCGCCAAAGACAAGAAGGCTGCAGCCACTGAGTCTTCATTTCAGCTTTTGTTTAATCAAGTGACAGCTACTGAAGAGGCTATTACCAGCCTCATAAAGCAGCTTCATCAATTAGGCAGGCGAGGAAGAATCCCAGCAGGCTGGACAAGGCGCAAGCTGCTGAGAGTAAGGGCGACCTTGACTGGTGGTAAGCCCCGTCACACAAAGCCAAATGTGCCCGAGCAGTTTGCTGATGTTAGGTCTGTCATTGCAGATTTGGGTAGAAAAAGAAAAGCACTTAAAAGTCAGCTGGGCCGAATAGTCCAAGCGGGAAAGGCAGATAAAACGCTTTCTCGAAGAGCAGAGCTTATTGTTGGGAGAGCAAAGCATAAGCACAAAGCAGCAAAGGCAGGGGAGGAGATAATCTTTATTGAGTCGCTGTCTGCCTATCGCGATGCTTCTCGGATAGAGATATTGCGGCCAGCCCTTGCGAAAGAGGTGGCTAGGCCAATTACTTCAAAGTCTCTTCAAAAAAGGAAAAATGCTGCACTCAAGAAAAACACACCAGCGGCGCTAGAGGAACTTAAGCAGCTAAGGAGAATGCAAAATGAATACGACCTTGCGTTGCTTGGAAGCGCGAGCAACGAGCTTGCCAAGATAAGGGAGATTGTAGCCCAATCGACAAAAGAAATCGCAGAGGCCCAGTCTTCGATAAGGCTACACAAGATTCTTGTGGAGACGCTGCCGAAAAAGAGGGTTGTTGAGGTTGATCGGGCTTACCTTAGGCAGGTTATGGGGGACGCCGGAAAAGGGGTTTCTGCTCAGGCGCACTATGACAAAGCGGTTAGAGCAGAGGGATACCTTCAGATGGCTCTTGACTTGGAAAAGGCGGCTTCTGCGTGGATGAAAGCAGCTCATTACGGGATTCCTCTTGTGGGGCAAGTGGCCGCAATCAATGACTTCAAGAACTGGGTCATCAATCGACCAAGCGTTTGGTTTCCAGGCAGGCGCATCTTTGGGGTTGACCGAGGGAAGGCCAAGCTATACCTCATGGACGCCGACAAGAGGGTCCCATTTATGCTTCAAGCGATCCAAAGAAATGCAGCCGGTCAATCGGCCTACTTCCAGCAGAGGATGGCTGAGTGGTTAAAGCTAGTACCAGAAGAAGATCTTCCGCATGTTCACAGGATGGCAAAGTACGAACACGCCGAAACGGTAAAGTATTTTACAAGAAACCATACGGCAAAGTCCACCAAAGAGCTAGAGGCCATGTCCACTGGGGAGCTTGTGGCGCTAGCCAAAGACTTAGATCTCTTTGTAGAACAGCTTTTGAAGAGGCACCCCGCAAACCTTTGGCACACTGAAGCTCCAGAACAAGCAGTGCGTGCTGCGGCGATGGAGACTCTTTTGGCAAGCGGCCAAAGAAGATTTTCTATTCGGGAAAGCGCAATGGCCGACTTGAGAGCCGCTGCCATAGAAGAGGTTCGTGCGGCTATAAAAGCAAGTGCCCCGCGTCCGCAGTACGTTCAGAAAGGCTCTCGCACTGGGACTCAATCTGACTTTGGCAAAGTTGAACAGGCATGGGAGTCCGTTCAGGAGTCCGTTCAGGTTGCCGCAACGGTCGCAGACAAATACAAAAGGCTGCAAAAAACGCTTACCATATACAATAAGTACGACGACTTACTTGACTACCTTCAGGAGCTTCATCAACTAGCCAAAGATGCAGGGGGACTTTACAACCCAGGAAAGGCAAACCCTGTGTACTACGCCGAAACAATAGACCGCCTAGCCAGGGTAGAAAATAGGCTTAGGGGCATAAAGGGTTATTATACTGAGTACGCAGAGGCGGCAAAGAAAACCGGCAGGCTCCCCGCGATGAAGGACACGATCATCTCTATGTTGCGTGATCTTGAGGCGCTTAGAGAGATAAGGAGAAGCCGCTCTGTCGGGCAGGCTCTGGTCAAGAACACAAGGCGGCAAAAAGGCCGGAGTGTAGAAGAGGCAGAGGCGGGGTATATTGATGAAACGGGCAAGCTGCGTAAGATATCACAAGACCCGGTAGACGCGCTGCTTCTTAAGTCTCCTGAAATTGTCAGAGAGCTTGAGTGGCTTAGAGGGTACAACGAGCTTGCTCAAGAAGCCTCATTGTTCAGGGGGTTCAAAGGCAAGTATGCACCCGGCGAGAAACTCAACTCGGCAGAGGCGCTAAAAGAGCTAGAGGCGCTTTATGCAAAACGGGCCGAACGAATTCAGGTCGGTAAGCAGCCAACAAAGAAGCTGTCTGAAAAGATAGCAAGAGCAGAAGATAAGCTTGAAGACGCCCACCTAAAAGAGGGTCTTGAAGAAGCAGGGTGGGTTGAGTGCAGCCAACGCGTGACCCTGGAAATAGAGGGAGTGGGCACGGTTAGAGGATCGAAACCACCAGGTGACTTTGTGTTCGGTCCAGGGCGAGAGCTAAGGGGTATCATTAACAGTCCCATCAAGGGCGGACCAATACACAAAAGAGGGAACCTGCAGGGGATGATGCATCCCGACATAGCCTATGAGCTTGCTGGAATAGAGGGCATGACCGGTGCCTACGGCGCTCTTGCAAACACTATTATGAAGGCCCCTGTTTCGTTTTTTAAGGCTGTGAAAACGGTTGGAACATTTGGAACGCATGTAACAAATTGGCTGGGCAACATACTGTTTCTTGCACCAATGTCTGGTCTGTCTATGTGGAACCCGCAGAACTGGAATTATTACCAGAAGGCAGCAAAGGACTTTGCATCTCGGACGAAGTCGTCGCAATACAAGCGGTGGCTTAGGAGCGGTGGCCGAGGACCGGGTGGTGCGGCGAACAGGGCAGAGTTTGTGGCGGCAGTTGAGCAGAATGTTGGCGTTATGTTTCAGGGTATTCTTGGGAACGCAGAGCTAATACACAAGAACGTCGCTGCCTTTACAAAAGGAATTATGACTGGCGATTGGCGTCTTGTTGCTAAGGCCACTGGCAGAGCCGGAATGAAAGTCTTTAATTCGCCGTTTGCTGCATACCAGATGGCAGACGACTTTCACCGCTATGCAAACTTCTTAAAAGAAATTGATAATGCGGGTGCTTTAAATGCTGCCAATAAAACCGTTGACGCGCAGGCTGCACTTCAGGGCCGGATAAACTTTGCTGATTACGAAAACCTTGCGGGTTCTTTCCAGGTAATGAGGGACCGATGGTGGGGTCAACCTTTTGTTTCTTTTGACGCAAGGACAGTTCCACTAGCCTACAGAAGAATAATGGACACTCCTGTCAGGAGCCGATTTGTTCTTGGGTTGCATGAGTTTATGGTTGAGCACAACAGGGTTACTGCCGATGTCGATACGACTGCCCTTGCAGAGGCTCTTAATAAACAAATCCTAATCCCCGGATATGAGGACAGAAAGACCTGGTTAGCTGAAATATTTCCTGAGCTTCTTGACACTAAGTACAAGTTCTTACGCATTGACCTTACCAAGTACGTTCCGTTTATGCGGCGAATGCCATACGAGGACGAAGACCTTTTCAAATGGCTCGGCAGGGCTTTTCTTTTTGAGAACCCTGGGTTTGTGTCACTTGGAGCGTTTCTAAATAATCACAACTTCCACTTTGGCTCTCCTGTTGTGCAGCTTGATTCAGTTGGCGAAACAGGAGATAGCCGAGAGACAATTGTAAGAAAATACAATGAGGCGTTTTGGCAGCTTTGGCTTCCTGGGGATTTCCTTAGTTTTGGCTACGGCACAGCCTCCAAGAAATTGAAGCTCGCGCAAGAGGGTGCGCTTAGGGGAGACACGAAAACCCCAAGAAGCATGCTTGAAGCAGTCCTTGCTCACCTTGGGGTCAACGCAAGCGACATGACACCAGAACGGCTAACGGCGTTGCTTAGCTCTACAGTGACCCGCGCCCATTTTTCTTTGCTTAGAAAAGAGAAGTCTGTTGTGTCAGCTTACCGAGAGGGAAGGATTGGTCGCGGAGAAATGAAAGAGCAGGCGGAACACTTGGCTAAACGGAGGGCAGATATTTTAGTTTCTTCATACCGCAATGACGAATTTATAAATGCGCTTATCGACATGTTCCCAGAGGCGGCGTACATTAAAGAGACAAGCGGCATTGAGCTAAGGAGAGGCGAGGAGTTTCAGTCAGTCATAACGGAGGCTGCACCTGATTGGTATAAGACTCTGCTGGACGCTAGTCCATCGGAATGATGATTATTGTAGATTGGCTGCGACTGCGGTGGTAATCTTTGCTCGGTCGCACTTAGGAGAACGAAATGGCACAGATTAAAATAGCTGGCGACAGCGCAGCAATTACATTAGACGGCGTTTATCACGACGCTAATGCACTGGCCCCGTTTATGGTCAAGTGCGACATGAGCACGAGCGGCACTACAACAAAGGTGTTTCGGGTTGCCCCTCCTTATGCGTGCAACACGTATGAGGTGATTGTCTTAGCAGGAACAAACGATCCTGTTGTCCGCGTGTTTGGCCTTGATGATGACTGGGATGGCGACGGTGCGCCCAACTCAGACGAAAAGCATGAGCTGGATATCCAGAACCTAAACTACACTGAGGGTACTGGGTTTGACCTAGCCCGAACTGGTGACAGGCACTTTATTATTGATCAGGCATGGAAGGCCCTTCAGTTTGAGATCAAGGAAAAAGAGTTTTCCCAGGGCGTAACTGCGACAGTAAAGGTCAAGGCATACAGGTCTGGCTCAAGCTCGCACGAAGGGTCATACACCACAGTAACCCAGTCCGCCACATAGGAGTAGACGATGACAGTACGCACGGGCATACGGATTTCCGGCTTTCCGGTTGAGACGACTGAAACAGATACCACGCTGACGGTGACCACTGAAGGTGCGAAGGATTTAATCCTAAGCACTAATGACGGCACCGACTCAGGCACAATCACTATTGAAGACGGTACCTCTGGTGACATTAACATTGATGTCAAGAAGCAAGTACACATTACCAGGGATGCAGCCAGCTACCCCAATGGCACGAAGTATGCGCTGAACCAGCCGCTTATAATTGAAGACGATAATCGACCAGGTATTCAACTTACAGGCTCCGCAAACAACATTGGCATTATTGAATTTGGTGATGATGCACACCCGAATGCTGGCACAATCAACTTCGATCACTCTACCAACAGGCTGCGCTTTGGTTTCGAGGACGACGCTGAAAAGGTTTACATTGATAACTCTGGAAACATGGTTATCTCAGGCGACCTTACCGTTAACGGCGCAACGGCAACGGTGAGCACCACTAATACGGTGATCGAAGATAAAATAATTGAGCTTGGCAATGGGGTCACCGGCACACCTTCTGGTGATGCGGGTGTAATCATTGAGCGAGGCAGTAGCGACAACGCTGCAATTGTCTGGGATGAAAGCCGCGACGAGTTTGTGCTGGGCACAACATCAGCGACTGGCGCAAGTACTGGCGACCTAACAGTAACCCCTGGAAACCTTAGCGTGGAGCGTATTGGTGCTGGCACTGAGCAGGCAGAGGCAGAGGTTCATGCGAAGCGGGATGCGGCTAGCGGCGTGCAGTACTCCACAACAGCTACCGTAATTGCAGAGGACGACGCTAGACCATCCATCCAGCTCGCTGGAGCTGCTAATAACATTGGCCTAATCCAGTTCGGAGACAACGCTGCCGTGGCTAGTGGGCAGATTTACTATGACCACAGCACCGACAAGCTACGTGTTGATTGCGGCGGCAGTGGTGACAGGCTAACGGTAGACAGCAGTGGTAACGTGAATATTGCTGGTGAGCTTCAGGCGACAAACATTGGTTACACTGATGGCGATAATGCAATTACTATTGCCGATGGCGGTGCTTGTACATTCGCGGCAGGTATCACCTCAAACGCTGCGTACAACACATTTGGCTCTACCACATTAGGAACAACGACAGCCGGTGCGCTGACGGCAGATTCTTTATCTGTAGATAATATCTCTATCAATGGCACTGAGATTGACCTGTCTTCAGGCGACTTGACCATTGACGTTGCCGGTGACATCAAGCTCGATGCGGGCGGTGCGGACATTGAATTCCTGAATGCAGGAACTGAATTTGGCCTTATCGGCGCTGACGGCTCGAACAATATGCTCATTGAATCCACTATCCAGGACAAGGACATCCTGTTCAAAGGTGATGATGGTGGCTCTGAGATTACTGCGCTGACATTAGATATGTCAGAAGAAGGTGCTGCAACTTTCAACTCAAGCGTTACAGCAAACGGACCCATCACGGCAGACGGAAGTCTTACGGTTAGTGGAGCAACACCGCGAGTTACTATTGGTAGTGGTGGCGAAGGAGATTCAAATCTTCTTTTCGATGGTCATGCTGCTGATTTCCGAATTGGAATTGACGACGGTACTGACAGTCTAGAAATTGGCGCTGGCACAGCGCATGGTACAACTGCCGCAATTATTGTAGATGGCAGTGGCGAAGTTACAAAAATTGGCCAGGACTCACCCAGCAACGATGACGTGTTGTCATGGGATGGCTCCAACAACAAGGTTATATGGAGTGCAAGAAGCGGTGGCGGCGGCGGTGGCGCTGTATCGGCTGTTGCAAACGGTAGCAACAATCGCATTGCGACATTTAGCAGCAGCGACGCATTGAACGGCGAAGCAAATCTAGAATTTGACGGAACTGACCTTAGTATTGGAGGCGCAGGAAAACTTGAGTTTCGGGATACAGGCATCCACATTTCGTCGGATGAAGATGGACACCTCCAGATTACTGCCGATGCTCATGTAACAACGAGTGGTTTTCCAAGTAACGAGAACGCAATTGGCACATCAGCCACGTCATTCCCAAGTATCTTTTCTACTGACGGAGATTACACTGGCGACCTTATCAAGCTGCTCAACGACACAACTACCAAAGGCCACATCTATTATTTGTCAGATCACCCCGGATGGGAAGAGGCTCAGGCTAACGATACGAATGACGGCGGCCCCGGCGACATGCTTGCAATGGCAGTGGGCACTAACAGCAACAACGACGGCATGTTGGTCAAAGGGTTTATGCGAATTGACAGCGGTAACTACAACGGCACAGCAGACATTGGCAAGATTGGCTATCTATCGGATGATACTGCTGGACAGATTGACTTTACAGCGCCCGCCGGAAGCGGCGAGGTTGTAAGAGTTGTGGGGCATTGCTTGCAGAAGGTGTCAGACGGCTCCGGGGGGCACCACATATTGTTTTACTTCAATCCAAGCAATGACTACGTGGAGATAGCGTAATGTCAGCGGTAGCATTAAAGCGAAATGGTGTTGAGTGCTACAAGATTAAGAAGTTTAGCGGTGTAGAGAAGCAGAACATTGCCCTGCATGGTCACGTAGATAACTCAGCGGCTCCTGTTATCTTTCTTACTTTTGAAGAGAATAGCGGCAGTACTACTGAGGATTACAGCGAATCAGGAACTGACCATGATGGCGATGTAGTGGGTACTTGGAGTACGACGTACAAAGCAGCGGGCAGCGCGTCAATGACTTACGGCAGCACAGGTCATCATACGGAGCATTCTGATCATGCTGATTTAGATTGGTCTGTGACTACACCGTGGACAATAAGCAGCTACTCGGCAACTGTATCTTCAAGTTATGTTGGCGTATATGTAAAGCGCGACACATCAGGAAATGGCTACACAGGACCGGCTATCTTCCTCAACGACGGCGAGGTGGAAATCTACCTCATCGACACATGGGGAGGAGAAGCGTGCCACTTGGTACCTACAGCATCCTCAACCAACGTAAAAGAAGCCGGTGTATACCATCATATTGTTGTGACATACGATGGCAGTACCAATGCGTCAGGATTCACTGCTTATGTCGATGGGGTCAAGCACACGGTAGCTAACGGTAAGCTTGCTGTGGGTGGTGGTGGCGACACGTTGGATTCGGATTCCAATGTCGTCAATAACGTTGACGCTAGATGGGGTGCAGACACCGCCACTAACGGATTGCAATCTGGCGGCACTGACCACTCAGCAGCGTGGAAAAATGTCCACATTACGGATGCACAGGCAGCAATTCTTTATAACTCAGGAACACCGATTGATGTACGGCGGGGGCTTTAATGGCGCAGGTAAAAGACATAGAGCAGTTAGCCATTGATATCTGGCTATACCTTGCTGACAACCCTTCTGATACAGCATCATTAGGTGCAGCGGAAAATGCCGTGCGAGCGGGAACTATGACATTAGCTCAGGCACAGGCGCATGAATTTTCAAATATATTAGTGGAGGAGTAGATGTTTTCAATTGCACACAGAAGCAGACGAGCTAAAGCAAAGGCTGAAGCTCCCGCGAAAAAGAAAGCAACCAAAAAGAAAGCTGCACCTAAAAAGAAAGCTGCACCTAAAAAGAAAGTGACTAAAAAGAAGTGAGCGACGAAGAAGTTATACGCCTTCAAACGGCACTGCTTGCCCTTGGCCATGAGCCAGGGATGATTGATGGTCTGCTTGGGCCTAAGACAATAGCGGCAGCAGCACGTTTTATGTGGCTAGACCATGGAGACTTATCTGTTGCAAGAGCAGCATACGATAGGCTCCGTCCCACTGCGGTACCAGACATTACAATTTCAGGCATTGATGTGTCTTCTTACCAGGGCACAGTTGATTGGAAGAAAGTTGCCGAGGCCGGGCATCGGTTTGCGTGGGTGAAATGCTCTGAAGGCACTACTCACAAGAACAAAGGGCGACAAGCCCGGATGGACGGTGCCCGTGCCTTTGGCATTCCCGTTGGTGGATACCATTACGCATTGCCGAAAACGTACAGGAGCATCGGGTTGAAGGATGCTGTAAAAGAAGCGAACAATTTCTTAAGCTGCTATGGAACCCCGCAACCCGATGATCTTGTTCCCGCTTTAGACCTGGAGTCTGGGCTAATCAAGGGAGCAGAGAACCACAACTACAATGTCGAGTGGTCACTCAAATGGTGTGAAGTGGTGGGCAAAGAGCTTGGCTGCACGCCGATTATCTACACCGCCAGGTGGGCAACGCAAAGTCGAATCATCAAAGCAGACAAGTCCTTGCTTGACGAGCTAGCAAAGTTCCCGCTGTGGTGGGCAGAGTACAGATCAGGCTCAACCAAAGAGCCAAGAAAGAACAAAGCTCCATGGAAAAGCTGGGATGTCTGGCAATGGACTGGGAGTGGCACAGTGCCTGGAGTCAAAGGCAAGTGCGATGTTAATCGAATGAGAGCATCGACTCTCGAAGGACTAAAGATATCATGACAGTTAAAAAGAAAGCGCCAGCTAAAAAGAAAGCACCAGTCGTAGAGATAGTGCCGCCAGAGAAGAAGCCGCTATACAAGTCTTTGACAATTCAATCAGCATGCTTGCTGGCTGTACTTATTATTGTTCGTGCGTATGCACCGGAGCACCTCAGTGATGAACTCTTTCAAACCTTACTTGCTGTGTTTGGCTTGGGTAGCACGATTGGCCTACGACGCGCACTGCCGGTTGTTGTGTTGTGCATGCTCCCGCTCGGCATGGTCCACTGTGGCCCGTCATATTGTGAGAAGGTGTCGATCGAAATCGAAAAGCACCCCAAGCTAGAGTCACCTCCAGCAGGAAAGGTGCTCATCAAGTGCGACGGCACACTCAAAGCTGAGCTTCACGGAAAGAAGGTAAGCAAGTGACACCGAAAGAAGTTATTGCACAGCTTATTTCTGTAACAGAACAGCAGGCTAAAACACATTTGCCAAGCTACATCCAGGACAGCTGGGTTGCTGCGCTGTCTGACCTAATTGAAAAAGGTTTATACCATGCCTGGATTGAGGTCATTGAAAACCTTCAGCTTGTACAACTCGAAGCTAACGAGATAACTATTGTAGATAAGCGAGGTGAAGAAGATGCCTAAAGTTGGCAACAAGAAATTCCCATACACAGCAGCAGGAAAAAAAGCTGCAGCGCAACACAAAAAGAAAAAGAAAAAGAACGCACGGGCGCAGGCTGCAGCAAACCTTGCCAGCAAGATGGGCAAAGGAAAATACTAACGTCAATAATATGATCTTGACACCCGAATTTCATCGTGCAACGTTGGCGCAATGGACATTCGTAAAGTACTTGAAGCGGCAGGCTACCCTGCCATTGAGCGCATAGTTGGCACGTCTCCTATAAGGAACCTCCCGTGCCCTGTCATTGAACACAAGAACCAGACAAGTAAGAGCGGCCCCGCTATGGTCTACCCGCCTGGGTGTGACGGACCAAGCGACATGGGCGGGATTACCTGCAGAAATTGCGACGAGAACTGGAGCGCAACAAAGCTAGCCGAAGAGCTGGCTGTTACGCACGAGGTTCTTAGCGGTAATGAACGGTACGTTCCGCCAAGGGTAGCGCAGAGAAAAAAGAAAGAGCGCCCTCCTGCTGAACCTATCGACATTCAATCCACTTGGATTCACGCACAGAGCAAAGCCCCTCAATCAAGAAAGGCCTACCAATATTTCAAGCGCCGATGGCGAGATGACGATCTCGCTGACGAGGCGATGCAATTCATTGGGTGGGCCAGCGGCCTTAAGACTGATTACTGGAACTCTTTCCCAGACCACAACCTAATCGTACCGCTCTACGACAAGTTTGGGTCAGTGGTTACTGCCGTTCGGCGGTACACTGCGCTTGGGAAAACCAAGATAAAGTCTTTACGTTTGTCCAACGAGGCCGTTGGCCTACCCTCTGGTACTCCCGTGTGGTTCGGGGACCCACCGCCAGCTGCAGCAAACCTCTGCAAGTCAAAGGTATTGTACGTGGCAGAGGGCGAGATAGATACCCTGCTTCTGATGTGCCTGCGAGAGCAAGGCTACATTGAGGGTGGCATCCTTGGCTCACAGGGTGGAGCAGCGGGTAGCCTCGGCTGGTGGGAGGAGACAGCCAGTCTGATAACAGACCCACCAACCAGCGTTGTCCTTGTCATGGACGCAGACACTGCAGGAGACAGGTACTGGCAGAGGTCAGCACGAGCGTTCCCCAATGCACAGCGAGTCGTCCTGCCAGACCATACAGACCTGACAGACACCGTGTTCAAGTACGGCACAAAAGAAGTCATTGCATTGCTCAATGCATCTGCGCGAAGCCACTATAAATTTTACCAGCTGGACAGCGGAAGGTTTGCATACCTCTCCTCAGGCCACTGGTTTGATGGCTCAGGGCGGACAGCATTAGTGGCCCGCCTAAGGAACGCAGGGTACGACAGCGAAGAGGCAAAGGGTATGGCACAGGCCCTGCCGCCAGCGCGTGACATCGTGTTCAACCCTAACTCAACGCAGCCTGTGGTGGTAGAGCGAGGCAACACATGGCTCAACCAGTTCAGAGGCCTTCCACTTGAGGCAAAGGCAGGTGACTACAGCAAATACACTTGGCTTCTGCATTGGCTGTGCGGTGAAGACCCAGAGGCTTTTGAGTACGCCATGGACTGGCTTGCCAAACCACTGCAGACAATCTACAGGGGCAAGGGAGCATACAGAAACAAGACCGCTCTTATATTTCACGGCGTACAAGGCTCAGGCAAGGGCCTGTTCTGGGGCACCGATGGAATGATGAGCGCAATCTATGGCAGGATGATGATTGAAATCATGCAGTCCCAAATGGAGGACAAGTTTGAGCCACAGGCACTGGCGTCTGCTCTGCTTGTGGTTGCCAATGAGGTCGCATGCTCTGGGTACAGGGATGCAAAGACACTCAATAAGCTAAAGGCCTGGGTCACAGAGCCAAGCATACAGGTGCGAAGAATGCACAAGGCGGCAGATGGTTTACCTATCTGGTTCAACATGGTGCTGCTGTCTAACGACGTGATGCCCATCCGCCTTGAGCCAGGCGACCGAAGGTACAGTGTATTCAACCAAGACAAAAAGCTTGACCCCAGCATGATATCTACCCTGGTAGAGGAGAGGAACAGGGGGTGGCCCGATGCGACCAGCTTCTTACACCACCTGCTCGAAAGGAAAATAGAGCGCGACCTGGCGACACCGTTTGTCAACTCAGACCGGAGCTTGTTGCTGGACCAGTCGCGACCGAGCGAGCTTCAGTTTGCAGAGGCAGTCATGGACATTGGCTTGAATGCAGTCATGAAAGACTGGGAAGCTGCGCTTGGGGACAAGAGGCAAGGTCCCTTTACGGATGCGCGGATGGGCTTCATGTCAAGCGCACACCTTCACGAGGTGTACCGGTTCTGGTGTCAGCAACATGGCATCAACTACCCCGTTCGCTGGCCCCAGCTGCGTGCTGCATTGCTGAAAACGATATCAACAGCAGAGCCACACAGCAGTTTCCCCATCGGTTCCAGTAGAAGAAGAGGGATTACTGGGCTGCCCATGGGGGGGCAGAAAAATCTAGCTATGATTCGTGGATAAATTATTTATACTGCGGATGTGACTGATGAACTTATACGCCAACTGATAGACTTTGGTGGACTCGGCGGCTTTGCCGGGTTCTTGGTGTGGCAGTTTCTTCAAATGCAAAAGAGACTTGATACACTGGTTGAAAAGTTTCAAGAGCAGGTTAGAGAAATCTCAGAAGACCATGACTCCAGAGTTGAGAAGATGCGTGCCCGGTATGATGTTGTGATTGCAGACATCAGGGCGGATTGTACTACTACAATCAACAAGCTGCAGGATGAAGTGAAGCAAGCGCAGCGGGACTTGTTGGCCCGAGAGCGTGAGTCGCTTTACAGCTTAAGGACAAGTGACGATGACTGATTTATTTATTATTCTTGTTTCAGCATGGATCGGCCTGCTTGTTCCCAGCTTTTTTTTAGGAGGTAGCGACGATGAGTAACTTACTTTATGCAGTTATGATTGCATGGAGCACGCTTTATTTAATTGCTGAGCTTCAGAAAGATTAGTTAGTCGGTGGTGGAGCTGGCCATTCTGGCGGCAAAGATTTTGGATTGGTTGTCGCATGCTTGCGGTGACTTGAGGTGTTCTTGAAGGGGCTTCTCGAAGTGTCTTCCTCTTTCAATTCCTTTGCGTCTTCCGAGACATTGGAGTACCGCCTGCGAACAACTGTCGCAGATATCTTGTGTATTGTCTGGTTCATTCTCATCGTTCCAAAGTTTCAGGGAGTACCACCCCGATGGTGATCTCCCCTGCTGAATATAAGTAACGCGCTTGCAGTTGTCACACTGATACTTAGTCTCTACTGCTTTCAACGTTAACGCCCTTTCTTTTTTCCCACTCCTCAATTATTTTGTTGTATTCTTCTTTACTGCGTTTGCCTTCTTCCCCATATCCATTGTGGTAACGATACGCACGTCCGATAATAACTTCTTTTGGGGCGTTATCTCTGGATATCGAGGTGTTTATAGCTACTTGCCACGCAGAATACTCGCTTTCATACAACAAGGTAACGTTTAGGTGGCTTGAGCTTGAGTCTAAAACCGGTGTTATTTCTCCGTCTCCGTCAAGCGTATAGAAAACAGCAGACATTTCTTCTTGGTCCTCGTCTGTGTTTCCCATTGCAACAACCGGTTGCTCCCACATGGTGCCGGTTTCTATCTCTTCGTAGACAACCCAATACCCATACACAGGTACAAATTGTACGTTTAAATTCTTATTCACTTCTTTCTCTCCATTCTTTTATTAGTTCCCAAAAATCCTTGTATCCCATGGTGACCAAAGGCTCTTGCCTGTCACCCTTACAGATACAAATAGGTATAAATCCTTCCTTGGCATCACGTTTAGCCTGCTCGTATGCCCTGTTGATTAGACCGCCGAGCTTTTTATAGTGCTTACATTCAATTGCAAATGGCTCGACCACCACATCAGAACCTTCAGACTGCCCACCCCTGAACTGGATAGTCCGTTGGACCTTCTCGCCCAGAGCGACGGTGGCATCTGCCGCCACCTGCCGCTCGAAACGATGGCCTTTCTCTCGTTGACCCTTGCCCATTAGTGAGCAATCTTTATTAGGTCTTCTTTTTCAGTAGCCATAAGGTGAGCTACGCTTAGCCCGCCAGACATCCACATCAAAGAACCAACCAATGAGAAGAAAGTTTCTAAGGTTTCAGGATTTATCATCTCGTTTTCATCCAGGTCTTCCGAGATAGCAACTAACGCTTTGCCTATCTCACCCAAAAGACCTTTCATTTTTTCCTGTGGTGTAGTCATTGTCTTAGAACGGGATGTCATCGTCGCCTCCTCCGCCAAATGAACTGGCATTGCTGACCGTAGTCTTTGTTTTCATCTCCGATATAACACTATCAATATAGATGTTTTCAAAATCGTTCTTGGTTTTCTTTGATACCTTCACGGTCTTGTCCAGCAAAGACTCAAGGGCAAGGTCGCTCAGCTTGTCGGGCAACTCAACACCACAGGACGCCAGGTCCTGCTTCAAGAACTTCATGTTCTGTGCGTTGGCTAGCATGTTGCGCTTGAACAACCACCGTCCCTCGTGAGGACCGTTATCAACGATTAGCACCCAGTTCAGGTAGGGGTTGCCAGACTTAGATGTCTTGAACTCTACCCGGTCAATGACGCAGACGTAAGGCCCATCAGGAACAGACTCATAGTCCTGCTTCGCTGACTCCGGCTGCTCGGCCTGCGACCAGCTGTTGTCCAGGTCTGCCCAATTAAAATCACTCATTTAGTTTCTCCTTTCTTCTTGTTATCGTCGAACTGTGAGGCCAAGGCCACGTAGTTCAATGGCATCGTGTCAGCAAGGCGACCACTGCGGTCCCCTGCCACCCACGATGGTGATGGTTTAGTTCTGAGCACACGAACCCCTTCTTCATTCACATCTGCAAACAGCAGCAGGTCGCTCATGCCCTCAATAATCTGACGAGCAGACGCAGGTGGCGATGGTGCCCACCTCATTTGCTTGCCCGTTCTGGTGTCAATCTCAACCTCTTTAGCGTGGGATATCATAATCAACCCCAGCTTCCCGTCCTTCTTGGTCCGAAGGGTACCTATCTTGGATAGCACTCGGCGGAACTCATTGTTCACCATGCCAAACCCCTTACCATAGCTCAGGTCTGACGGGTCCATGACCCCTGCCTCCTTGCAGATGTGCGCCTTGCAGTGAAGGTATAGGATATCAATGGTGTCTACCACCAAGGTCTGGACGTACTGCGGGTCACGGGCAAGCAGGCCACACAGATTCCTAAAGGTAGACCAATCGTTGACGGGTACCTGATATGCCTCGATGAAGTTCAAGCCAGGCTCTGTCGCAGCGAACAGTACACCAGGGAACTGGCTCGCAAACGTAGACTTACCTATCTTTGGCATGCCGTACAGGGTTATCACTTGGTCGCCCAGCTTAATCGTGGGCTTAGTCTTTTGCTTTGGTATCATTGTACCAATCCTCCTAATTCTGGATGTTGTTTTTCTTTCTTCTTGTAGTGTGCGTCTAGTATCAGCGAACTCTCGCCACTGCCGCACAGTGCAGCAAACTCACACTTACCGTTACCTCTGTAGCAGGCGTTCAATGAGCGAGGCCATTCCCCTGTGCCCGTGTGCCACATCAATCGCTTTGCTTCAGCCCTAACGTCGTGCCTGACTAGGTCAAGCTGTGCCTGTGTGTAGAATATCTCCTCCCTATGTAAAGCCTCGGGGTGGTCGTCGTACCACTTGCGAAGCCTGTTTAAAAATACAGCGTCAGGTTCGTCAGCTTCTCGCTGCTTTGCGTGAAGCCTCATCTCACCTGTCTCCTTGTCCTTGACATATCTCCTTTTCTCAACCGGCGTTGCCAGTAGCCTGCCGATGGTTGGTTTCTGGACGATGTCATACACAACCCCAGTCACCTCGACGCCCGCACGCATCAGGTACGCAGCGTACATCAGCGTCTGACGAGCAGACCACAGTGCCTCCAGGTAAGAGCCATCGATACGGGACACCGTCTTTGTCTCCCAAATCCTGCCGCCAGCATCCAAGGCATCCACTACACCAGAGATGTACGCATCGTTCTCCTGGTAGATGGACTCGTACGAACCCCACTCCATCTCCACCTTGTCAAACGTCTCTCTGTTGCGGGCATACTTTTTCCAGTACGCCTCCACCATTGCCGTCAGTACACACAGGCCGTTGCTGTCCAGTCTGTCCGCGTAAGGCATCAAAGCAGAGCGAAGCTCGGCCACTGTCTTAGCTCCAGACCTAAACAACTCCAGCGCAGCGTGGAATGCACTGCCTATTGTCAGGTACTGAGGCTTGTGCGCTGACTCAATCAAGTCTACGTGCTTTAGCTTGTATGCCTTAGCGCAATGCTGAAGGGTGCCTATGCTGCTTGAAGTCATCACTAGCTTTTTCATTCTGTGTCCTCCAGTATGTTCATGAGTACTTCGATTTGCAGCTGCGCTGACGATGCTTTGTTGAAGATGATTTCCATCTGCCAGTCCTGCCACTTTGGCGAAAGACAATCATCGTCTGGATAAAAGTGACCCTCCCGGCACAAGACCTTGACGGCGTCACAGAGTGCGATAATAGTATGTGCCGACTGTTCAATCAGTCGTCGTTCATGCGGTTGAACTTTGCGTGGGTTGATGCCTTTGCGTTTTCCTTTTGTCATTAAATAATTCCTCTACTGTCATTTCAAAGTGTCGTGCCAGCCACATGGCTAGCCCTAGTTTCGGTGTCCTCTCTCCCCGCTCATACTGAACCAGAGCGTGGAAAGATATTGAGTGTCCCGCCTGCTGCGCTAACGCACACAGCTGCTCGCGCGTTAGCTTATTAGCTCGCCGCACTTTGGCTAGTTTGCTGTTTGCTTGTGCCATTTGATTCACTCCATAGTCTAATCTCTGCAATGAAACCCGGCTCCTGCACCAGCTTGTGGTACATAAACCTCATTGCAGGGTCAGGTGTTGCCCTACCTGCCTCCCAGTTCTGGATAGCACTCCTGCTATATCCAAGCCACCGGGCTAGCTCAATCTGGCTCACCGTCTTGTCATAAAAGTCTTCTAAGTTCCGTCTTGCACGGCGTGCAATCCTTGGTTCCCATATAGTATCCATAGTCAGTCCTTCTATCCTGTAGTTGTTGCTGTGTCAACAGCATTTTGTTTTCACTCTCATTCCTGTGGTTTAGTTACTCCCTCCCCATTGCTCAGCCATGGCATCGGCTATGCCTTGGTAGGTTTTGCTTCTAAGCTTCCATCGATTTTTTGATGGCGGTAACCAATGCAACCGGCCCCTTTTTTCTGGCGGTAGAGACATCGTTTCTGTTTTCAAATCTGAAGTAGGTTTCAAAGGGTCGAGTCCCTTGAGCCACAGGCAAGTAGCCTTTGTCTCCTTGTGCCCGAACATGTACGGCTGAATGAGTTGGCTGTACTTTCGTCCACCGATGCGCTCCACTGCATACTTATGTGGGATAGGGTTTTCGATACAGACTTTGGGTATGCCCGAGTCAAGTAGGGCATTGAAAAACACCGCTGCTTCGTCCAGCTTCTCCCATCTGCCTTCTTCTCGGTGCAGCCAGCAGACACCGCTGTTGGTGAAATAGGTGCAGGGTGGGTGGGCAATCATCATATCCCATCCTTCATCAAGGATATCGAGCACCGAACCCTGATAGTGCTCGCCCGGCTTTTCAGTGGGCAACAAGTCACAGCTAACAGCATCGTGTCCGCGTTTTGTGAATGCGTCCCTTACGGTACCCGAAAACTCACATGCAATTAATACTTTCATGCTTAGTCCCCCCAGATTTCGTTTTCAATTTTCATCGTTAGTTCAAACGGGCAGAACTCAAACCCGAATAACTCTTCTACTCTTTCGTTTATTATTGGCACTTCATCGTCTGTGAATAGGCGCTTGCCTGTCAGGCCGTTGACTATTGTCTCTACTGGGTCATCGTAGTGGAATGTTCGCTTTTGGTTGACCAATCCAGTAATAAAAATGATTGCGTCATGTTTTGTTTTGATAGGTTTTGAAATGTCCATACTTAGTCCCTCCATTCTTCTTCCAGTTCAGCGCATATACATTCGCCATCTGGGTCGTCGTTGTCGATATACCTTGGGCAATCAGGATGGCACTTGTCTGTCCCTCTCTGATTGATGTAATATTCTTCTAAATATTTAGCGTAACTCATTTTGTTTTTCTCCTTATTGTGCTGCTACAGCGAAACCTGACTCAATCCCCTGAGACATTTGCGCGCGCGTTCCCTTGATGCGTAGTCCTACGACGAATGCTCCGACAGCCGGAGCACGTAGAAACCACAGGTCGTTCACATCTCCATCAATAACCGGAACTCCTTCCCAAGTATCCGGCAAGGACTCACCTTTCTTTGTGCTAAATACAACTGAAACACCGCGCCCGTCGTTGGCCATTTCCACAGCCTTGCTCGCGCTGAATTTTCCGTCCTTCCGGGAGTAGACACGGTGAACCCTGCTATTACTTCCCATAGCGTCGGGGATGGCTGTGTAATCGTAAAAGGTCACGAGTGGGTGCCTATCGGCGCAGTCGTCTGCTAATTTCCAATGGTCACTTGCGACATTGAAACGGAACGCCAAACGAAAGCCAAACACCGCCGCCCGGCCACGTTCGCTTTCAATCTCAACATCTAACAGGGCATTGAATCGTTCGGCGTCAACGTGTAGCGCCAAGGTTCGCCCGATTCTAGCTATTTTAGAGCTTGTGAGCGCCCCTTGTCCTGTTTGGCTACCAACACAAGCAAAGGCACATGACACGGTCGCAAATGGGCACGCGGTAAATCCATGCCCCATCCACTCGCGCGCTTCCCTTGCGCTTGATAGGGTCAATCCCCTGTTGATGTAGCCAATTGATTCCCCTTGCGCCTTGTCTAGCTTAGTCTGGGAACGGGTGATGATTCCGC
>MDTA01172773.1_pt1 | contig 33077 bp, 34 predicted proteins | sample 811151 | NCBI WGS metagenome assembly MDTA01 (sample SAMN05326648, study PRJNA326480) | marine metagenome | isolation source: seawater | place: Indian Ocean: South | collected 2010
ATAAAGCCACCTGCACCACATATTAATATTTTCACCATTACGATTTAATATCCTAAAAACAAAAAAATAATAGTAAAAATTTTTAAAATGAATAAATTCATAATGTAAGGTTATTCTATAAATCTAGAAAAATTGTAATGAACCAATTGATATATAATTTTAAAGAAAGAACTGATTTAAAGGATAAAATCTTAATATTATGTACATCTATCATACCTTTATCTCTTGCAGTAAGCATTTTTATCGCTGATTTTCTAGCATCTATATCAAGTATGATATTAATTTTTTTTTTCTTAACAAAAAAAAATATTATTTTTTTTAAACAAATAAAAAAAGAAATTTTTTTTTTTATAATTTTCTACTTTTTAATTCTTTTAAGTTTAATTTTTTCAAATTATAAAGAAGAAACATTTTTAGCTTCTTTTTTTTACTTTAGATATTTTTTATTATCATTAGCAATATATTATCTTCTAAAAAAATATGATTTTTATTTAAAAATTTTATTTAATTCTGTTTTAATTTCTACCAGCATTGTATTATTTGATTCATACCTTCAGCAACTAATAGGATATAATTTATTAGGTTATCCTAAAATAGGTATATTAGAAAAAGACTCTCTTATTTATTTAACAAGTTTTTTTAATGAAGAAAAAAAACTTGGGAGTTATCTTGTCCGATTTTTACCATTAGTGTTAAGTGTGTTATTGTTTTATAAATCTAAAGTACCATTATTTATTGAATTATTAATTTTAGTTTTAGTAGGTGCTATTGTATTTTATTCATCTGAAAGAACAGCTTTATTTTTATTATTTTTTATATATTTCTTTTATTTTTTGATTAGCAAAAAAAAAATAGTTTTTTTAATCACAATTGTCATTTCTTTTTTTATTCTTTTTAATTTCGGTGATAACTCAAAATTAACAAAAAAGTATATTGATTTTACTCTGCACCAAACAGGTTTAATTACATTATTTAAAAATAGTAAAGATTTAGAATATAAAGCTTTTGAACATAATAATTTAGTGAGATATTATTCAGAAGAACACGAAAATCTTTCTTATACAGGATTAAAAATTTTTCAAAATAATTTTTTATTCGGTTCTGGAGTTAAAACTTTTTACCATGAATGCGAAAATATTAAAAATAAAATTGGTCAAAAAAAGAATAAAAGAAATAATAAATTAGTTTGTTCTACTCATCCACATAACACTTACGTTCAAATTTTATCAGATATTGGAATTTTTGGATTCATTTTGATATCTTACTTATTTATAAAAATTTTAGCAAATAATGTAAAAATCATGTTTAAAAAAAAGATGTCAAATCTTGATAGGGTTTATTTTTTTATAAACTTAAATATAATTGTTAATATATTACCATTTATACCATCTGGAAGTTTTTTTAATAATTGGATGAGCTTAATAATATTTTTTCCATTAGGATTTTGGTTGTATATTAAAGAAAAATATTATCAACAATGATAATTGAATACCAAAAAAAAAATATATTAATTAAATTATTCATAATTTTTTCTTTTTGTGTTTGCTGGTTATCTATCTCAACTTCTTTTAATGACTTGCTTATTTTAAAGAATGATCAAGAACTAAATATAAAGGTTGTTATAAATTTTTTGAGACAAGCATCTATTTATTTTTGTTTTTTTTTATCAGTGATTTTGCTTTTATTTTCAAAGAAAAATTTTTTCCAAAAAAAAGATCCAATTTATATATTTTTTAGTATTTACTTCTTAAGTCAAATACCAGGATTGATATATTCTGAAAATAATTTTGATAATATTTATTTAATTTTTTCTGCATTAACTGCAATTTTAACAATTATTTTATTTGAAAAATTTTTTTCAATAGGTGAGAAAAAAATATTAATTTATTTATCTTTTTTTATATTATTAATTGTTTTTTTAATGGGTTTTATTCCACAATTAATATCATTTATTAAAGGGTCAGGTGATTTAGGTTTTTATGGGAATTTAAAAAAAGATTCTGAATTATTTTTAAACAAAGACTCGCCAAGATCATCTGGTTTATCAAGAACTAGTTTGTTGTTAATAATTTTACTTTATCTTTTAGAAAATATTTTATTTAAGAAAAAATTATTTTTTACGAAATTATTAGTAATTTTTTTATTATCAGTGATATTATTATATCAAAGTAGAACGATGATTTTTATTTCAGTAATAATTTTGACTTTAATCTTTTTGTTCGAAAACGATTTTTCTTTTAAAAATATATTAAAATTTTCTTTTATATATTTTATAGTTCCAATTTTAATTTTTGTATTTTCATTAACATATTATTCTAATCAAAAATATGAACATAATGTAACAAATATGATAAAAAATCAAAATCTATCCCGATCAGAAATATTACAAAAAAATATCATTAAAAAAAAACTTTTAACAAGAAAAGTCAATGATTTTAGTTCTGGAAGATTTTCTGATTGGAAAAAAATTTACAACAAATTTTCAATTGAGCATATTTTTTTTGGATATGGATCTCAAGGTGATAGGTATTTAATAAATCAAAATGCATCTAATGGATTAATCTATGCTTTTGCCTCATCTGGAATTTTTGGTTTTATTTTTTTTATTCTTTTTTCTCTAATTACTTTAAAAAAAATACCAATATTAACAATAAATTTTAAACAAATAGATCATGAGAATTTTTTTTCATCTTTAATTATTCTAACAATTTTTTTAAGATCACTATTAGAAAATTCTTATTCGTTATACAGCATTGATTTTATGATCTTAATAACATTAATTTGTTTTATTAAAAACTTTAAATTTAAAAATTAGAAAATGAATTTCTATTATTTTATAATTTCATTTTTTATTCTTTTAAATTTATTTATAGTTATCAATTTCTCTAGAATAAAATTTTTTCATCTAAATATTGATAAACCTGACAATAAGAGAAAGTTTCATACAAAACCAACAGCCTTAGCTGGTGGCCAAATCATTTTTTTTAATATCTTAATCTATTGGTTAATTTTGATTTTTTTTGATGAATTGTTAGAAAAAGAAATTTTCTTTCAAAATATTTACTCTATGAATTATTTTTTTTTAATCACTTCTTTAATCTTTTTAATAGGCTTCATAGATGATAGAATTAATTTAAAAGCTAATCATAAATTTGTAATAATTTTTTTTATTTTAATTTTATTTTTATTATTATATCAAAATATCGTCATAAATAAAATACAGTTTTCGTTTATTGATAGAGGTTTCTCCTTAGGCCAATTTAATATTTTTTTCACTGTGTTTTGTTTTCTTGTCTATTTAAATGCATTTAATATGTTCGATGGCATTAATTTGCAATCAAGTTTTTATTCTCTGTTTATCTTTTTAAATATTATGTTTTTTTTTACAAATTCTTTATTAATTACTATTTTAGTAATTTCATTAATTGGTTTTTCATATTTAAATTTTAAAAATAAAACATTTCTTGGTGACAGTGGTTCTCTTATATTGGCTTTTATAATTAGTTATTTTTTTATAAGTTTATATAATTTAAAATACATAGATAATGCTGATAAAATATGTTTATTTATGATAATTCCTGGTTTTGACCTAATAAGATTGTTTGTAATTAGAATATTTAATAAAAAAAACCCATTAAATTCTGATAGAAATCATTTTCATCATATTCTTATTGCAAAATATTCTTTAGAAAAAACTTTATTTATAATCCTTTCCTTAATAAGTTTTCCAGTTATTTTGGACTATTTAACTGTCAATGTTATTTACTCTATAACACTAACTTTTTTTATTTATTCATTATTAATTTATCAGAAAAAAAAATAGTTTATTCAAAAGGATAAACTTTATTTAAATAATATTCACAGTAATCAACTAATCCTTTTTTCAAAGAAATTTTAGGTTTCCAGCCTAATTTTTTAATAATACTAGAATCTAGTTGTCTTCTTTTGACACCGTCTGGATATTTTAGATTAAAAATAATTTTTCCATTATATTTTGTTATCTTTTTTATCATCTGAGCTATTGTCTTTATAGAGTAATGTTCGCCTCCACCAATATTTATAAATTCATATTTTAGTTTTTTTTTTAAAACAAAATAAATTGCTGATGATAAATCTTTGACGTGCAAAAATTCTCTCTTGGCGATTCCCGAACCCCAAACCTCAACTGAAGTTTTGTTCTTTATTTTTGCTAAAGTGAATTTTTTTACTAGTGCTGGTAAAACATGACTTGATTTAAGATCAAAATTATCTCCCTCTCCGTACAAATTTGCTGGCATTAAAGATATAAATTTTTTATTTTTCCTTTTTTTATAAAATTGCAAATATTTAAGAGATAAAATCTTAGCTATAGCATATCCTTCATTTGTTTCTTCTAAGTAAGAAGATAATAAAAATTTTTCTTTTATTGGTTGAGTTGTTTTTTTTGGATAAATACAAGCAGATCCTAAATTGATAAGCTTATTAACTTTATATTTGATAGAACAATTAATAATATTTAAACCTATCATTGAATTAATATAAAGGTAATCCATTTGGTAATTTTTATTATCTAAAATACCCCCAACTTTTCCAGCTGCATTAATGACAATATTTGGTTTATTTCTTTTAAACCATTTATCAACCTCTAATTGATTCGTAAAATCCAAATCTTTTCTTTTACATTCAATTATTTTGTAATTTTTCTTTTTTAAAAAATCATATACTGATCTTCCAACCATACCCTCCTGACCAGCAATTAAAACTTTCTGTTTCAAAATCTCTATTTAAGTTTTGATTTTCTAATATTTTCAAGATCACTATCCATCATTTCTTTAATTAAATGACGAATGTCAATTTTTGGTTTCCATTTAAGTAATTTTTTTGCCTTACTGGCATTACCTATTAAATTATTTACTTCATTTGGTCTAAAATATTTATCATTTATTTTGACTACAACCATATTTTTTTTCAAAAATGGATATTTCTTTTTATCAAAATCTACAATCCTAGCAATTTCATTTAAGTTTTTTCCAGACCATTTTATTTTTATTTGAAGATATCTAAAACATTGTTCAACAAAAAACTTAACAGAATATTGTTTTTCCGTAGCTATTACAAAATCATCAGGATTTTTGTGCTGCAAAACTTTCCAACACATTTCCACATAGTCTTTGGCATGACCCCAATCTCTCAAGGAGTATAAATTTCCTAAATACAAACATTTTTCTAAACCATATATAATTCTACTTAAACCTATGGTAATTTTTCTTGTTACAAATGTTTCTCCTCTTCTTGGAGACTCATGATTGAACAAAATTCCGTTAGAAGCAAACATGTTATACGACTCTCTAAAATTTTTAGTAATCCAATAAGCAAATAATTTAGATGTAGCATAAGGGCTTTTTGGATAAAATTTTGTATTTTCTGATTGTTTTCTCTCTTGAATCTCTCCATATAGTTCGGAAGTTGATGCTTGATAAAATTTAGTTTTTGAAACAAGACCACAATCAAAAATTGCTTGTAGAAGATTAAGTGTTCCTATTGAATTTACCTGTGAGGTGTAATTTGGTAATTTAAAGCTCACTCCAACATGACTTTGTGCAGCAAGATTATAAACTTCATCAGGTCTAATCTTCTTTATCACATTAGTTAAAGAATTTGGATCAAGTAAATCACCATAATGTAAAAAAAAATTATTTTTGTATCTGTTATTTTCGTATATATGATCAATTCTTGAAGTATTAAATGAAGATGATTTTCTTTTAATACCATGGACTATATATTTTTTTTTTAGTAAAAACTCTGCTAAGTAGGATCCGTCTTGACCAGTTATGCCAGTGATTAAAGCTTTTTTTAATTTCATAAAGAATACAATATCACTATTATATCAAAAGTTTTATTATGCAATAATTATATAAAATGAAAATCTCAATAATCACAGTTACATTAAATAGTGAAAAAACTTTAAGAGATACGCTCAATTCTGTATTTTCTCAAACCTATAAAAATATTGAACATATAATAGTTGATGGCGGATCACAGGATAAAACGCTATCAATCTTAAAAAAATATCCAAATAAAAAAAAGAAGATTTTTATAAAAAAAAATTTTGGTATTTATGAGTCTATTAATTTTGCAATTAAAAATTCTACAGGAAGATTTATTTGTATTCTAAATTCAGATGATATATTTCAATCCAATACAATCATTGAAAAATTAGCTTTAGAAATTTCTAGAAATAAAAAAATCAAAATTTTTTTAGGCAATGTAGCTTATTTTGATAATTCAGACTATTATAACATTACAAGATACTACTCATCTTCAAATTTTAAAAGTTGGAAAATGAGGTTCGGTTTAATGCCACCTCATCCAGCGTCTTTAATTAGAAGAGATGTATACTCTAAGCATGGTTTGTATAACAAAAACTTTTTAATTGCAGCAGATTTTGAACTATTCTTAAGATTATTTGTGTTAAATAAAATAAAATTTAAGATAATAAATAACACAATTGTGAGAATGAGATCAGGTGGTATTTCTGGAAAAAATCTTAAAAGCTACTGGATTTCAACTATTGAAATTTTAAAATCATTTCAAATCAACGGATTAAAAACAAATATATTATTTATTATTATGAGAATCCCAGCCAAGATAAATCAACTCTTTATTTATAATAAAAATTTAATTAATAGTTCGTTCAGCTTATTCAAATTTAAATTTGAAAATGATTATTATCAAGAAAATAGTTTTAAAATAATAGACAAAATCCAAAAAATTCCTTTCAATCAAAATTTTATTTTATCTGGAATGAATTTAGCCTTTTTAGGTTATTTTGCTAATAAGGAAGTTTTTCCAAAAAAAATTCTATTTCATTGGCCTGATGGAATTTGGTTAAAAAAACATATTGAAATTAAAAAAATACCTGGGAGAGATTTGATAAAAAATTTAAAAATTCCAAAGAATATAAAAAAAATATTAGTTCTTGGAAATTTAACAGAAAGATCAAAAACTTTTTTACAGAAAAGATTTAAATTAAAAATACTAAATAAAAAGTTGCCATTTGGAAATATAAACAAAATTTTAAAAACTAAAATTAAGTTAACTGATAAATCCTTAACATTAATTACTTTACCAACACCAAAACAAGAAAAGCTTGCTTATTATCTATCTGAAAAAAATTCAAAATATAAAATTATTTGTATTGGTGCATCAATTGCAATAGCTTCAGGGGAAGAAAAAGAAGTTCCGAATGTATTAAAAAATTACGAATTTTTATGGAGACTTAAAAATGATTTTTTTAGAAGATCGAAAAGAATTATTGAAACTTTTTTCTATTATTTGATTGGAAAATACATAAATAAGGCTTTTCATAAAATAAGGTTTATAAAGATTGACTAAAAAAAAATTATTTGTTTGGACGTGTGATTATTCAGAAAATTCTGGAGAAGGTAAACTAGCAAGGTTATTTCTAGAAAATTTAAATAAAAAAAAAAAATTTGTTATTAAACTTAATCAAAAAAAAATATTAAAACAGAAATATTTATCAACTTTATCGGGGATAGTTTATTGCTGGAAAAAATATCTAAAAAATGAAAAAGTTTGTTATCTTAATTACTTACCTCTTTGGAATTTTTTAATTTTTATTTTTCTTCCCCCTAAAACTATTTTGGGACCTATCACGGGGGGAGCAAATTTTTTAAAATCGAATTTAAATAGTTTGATTATTAGAGGCTTTATTTTCCCACTTTTTTATAAAATAAGTGAGTCTTTTCTAATTTTTAGAAAAACAAAATTGATATTTTCAACTGATCTTCTGAAAAAATATCTTTTTAAGAAAACAATAAAAAAAAGTACCTTTAATTTTGTGATCAAAAATTTTTCATTTCAAAAAAAACCAAAAATAAAGAAAAAAATTGATTTTTTAATTTATTATAGAAAACATGCTAATAAGTCTGATTTTTTTCCGTATAAGTTTGTAAAAAAACTTAAAGAAAATAATTTTAAAATTTGTATTGTGGGAGAAAGATTAAATATACCATCAATTAAAAATTATGGTTATTTAAATAATAATAAAATTAATTTACTACAATCTAAATCTAAATATACTATTGCATCAAATGAAAACCTTTATAGCTTTTTTATTTTAGAATGTCTTTCAAACAATATGAAAATTATCATAAAAAAAAAAATGAAAAAAAAAATAATTTTATTCAAAAAAAAATTTATTGAATTGGATTTTAATTCCTTAAATAGTTTTAAAAAGTTAAAATAATAAACAATTATATGAATAATTCAAAAATAATACTTGGTATAAATGCTTTCCACGCAGACGCATCTGCCTGTTTGATAATTGATGGAAAATTAAAAGCAGCTATGGAAGAAGAAAGATTAAATAGAATAAAACATTACCCAGGATTTCCTTACAATGCAATTAAAGAATGTTTATCTATTGGAAGTGTGGATGAGAAGGATATTACTGATATAGCATTTAACACAAAACCTTTTAGTAATCTAATACCTAAAGGTATTCATTTTTTAAAAAACTTATCTTTAAAAGGAGATCTATTAAATAAACAATTTTTAAAAAAAAAAAATATAAATAAAATTCTTAGTGAGAATTTTAATTTAAATAGCAGGGTAAAATTTCACTATATCGAACATCATTTAGCGCATATAGCGTCAGCCTTTTATCCCTCAGAATTAAAAGATGCTAATGGTTTATCTATAGACGGTTCAGGAGATTTTGTTTCTTTTGCTTATGCTAAATGTAAAAATGAAAAAATTATAATTAAAGATAAAAATTATTTTCCTAACTCTTTAGGTATATTCTATCATGCAATGACACAATTTTTAGGTTTTCAAAAATATGGTGATGAGTATAAAATTATGGGCTTGGCTGCCTATGGTGAACCTGTTTATTTTGAGAAAATAAAAGAAAATCTTTTTACAAATGATAAAGAATTATTTTGTTTAAATTTAGATTTCTTTAATCATCACAAACAAGATTTTAAATATGTTGCTGATAAAAATCTAATAATTGATAAAATTTTTAATGCAAAACTGGAAAAAATTTTTTCAAAAGAAATGACTGACAAAAATTTTCAAAAAAATTTTGCGAGCTCAGTACAAAAAGTTTACGAATTTTTTTTTAAGAAAATTATAAATTCAATTGTAAAAAAAAATTATTCAAAAAATATTGTATTCTCAGGAGGTTGTGCTTTGAATTCAAGTGCTAATAAATTTATTACAGATAAAGGTAAAAAATTTGAAAAAGTTTTTATTAATTATGCTCCTGGTGATAACGGTGGGGCACTAGGAGCTGCTTTTGTGGTAGCGTCTAAGTATAATCAAAAACTATCGAATATAAGATCTCCCTATTTAGGAAGGGAATTTAATAAAAATCAAATAGAGGAAATTTTAAAAAAAGTTCAATATAGCAAAAAACTTACTTTTGATTATTTACATTCTGAAGAAGAGTTGTTTGAAACCGCCTCAAAATATATTATAGATGGAAAAGTAATCGGTTGGTTTCAAGGTAAAATGGAATTTGGACCGCGAGCTTTGGGTAATAGATCTATATTGGCTGACCCAAGAAACCCAAATATGAAGGATATAATTAATAAAAAGATCAAAAGAAGAGAATCTTTTAGGCCTTTTGCACCATCAGTTTTAGAGGAATTTCAGTCTGAATGGTTTGAGAGTGAGTTTTTTAATCCTTATATGTCATCTTTGGCTACAGTTAGAGAAGAAAAGCGAAAAATGATTCCTGCAGTTACTCATTTTGATAATACCGCAAGATTACAAACTGTTAACAAGAAATTAAATCAAAAATTTCACGGACTTTTAAATTATTTTAACAAATTAACAAATGTTCCAATTCTATTAAACACGTCTTTCAATGAAAATGAACCAATAGTGCTCAAGCCTGAGGAAGCACTTGAGTGTATTTTAAGAACGGATATGGATGCTATTTTTATTCACAACTTTTTTGTAAAAAAATTAGCTCAATAAAACTCTCATTGTTTCGTTTACTGTTTTGTTCCAATCAAATTTTCTAAAATATTTATTTGCTTTTTGCAAGATTTCTTCTCTATGAACACTATCATTTAAAATTTTGTTCATAACATCTTTTATCTCATTCTCATCATCCGGGTTAAAATAATCTGCAGCATTAGAGTTAATTTCAGGCAAAGCTGATCTATTAGATACTAAAACTGGACAACCTTGTGACATTGCCTCAAGCGAAGTAAGGCCGAATACTTCACAATAGGATGAGAAAATATAAAATTTTGCATTTTTATAAAGATTAACAAGATATTTACTTTCTAAATCGTGTAAAAAAATTACTTCATTGTTTTTAAAATTTTTAAATACAAACTTTTTTATATCTTCATAGTAATTTTTATCTAAAATCTGCAAAACAATTATAAATTTTAGATTAATATTATGCTCTAATTTCAATAATTGGAAACCTTTTAATAAATTAATTATATTGTGATATCTTACACATGACAATACAGATACAAAATAATCCTTGTAATCAAAATTTTTTATAAAAAAATCATTTCCCTTAGAAAGATATTTTTTATCAACACCTAGATAAACCGGGTATATTTTATTTTTATTTAGATTAAGAAGTTGAACAATCTCATTTTTTGCAAATTCTGAGTCAACAATTAACTTATCACAAACTTTGACTGAAATTTCCATAATAAACTTAGTAAGTAGATTCCTTATAAAATTTCCTGGCATTTTAGAAAAATATATCCATGGTAAATTTGAATGTAAGGCTAAACTAAATTTTATATTAAATAACTTTAAAAATACTGGTCCTATATTCATAGGTGAAAAAAGTTGATGTACCTTCAATAATTTTAATTCAAATGGTAAAATAAATTGCATCCAAAAAATTCTTAATAAAATATAATTTAAAAAATTAGGCTTTACGATATATTTAACATTTTTATTATAATCCATTGAAATAAACTTTGAATAATCTTTAGTAATAAAAATGTAAACTGTATCTTTAAAATTAAACTTATTTAAACTATCACAAAAATTATAATTATAAGTTTTTGTTCCACTTCCTAAATTTGTACCTACCATGTCAATTGCTAAAATCATTTTTTTTAAATTTTTTTAAAATATTTTTTATACCAATCAATTACTTCAGGAAGGGTATGAGAAAATTCATATTTTGGTTTCCAACCAAAAAAAAGATTTAACTTTTTATAATCCATAAATTGAACTGATAACTCACCCTTGGTTTTATTATTTCTAATTTTTTTGAATAATTTTTTTAGCTGGTTTTTCCTGTTAGTGTAAATAAATATTTTTTTAACAACATCTTTAATTTTATGTTTTACATTGGTTCCTGCATTAAAGATTTCTCCGGAGTATTTATTTGGGTTTAAGTATAAATTTTTTGCTAATAATTTGTATAATTCGACAATATCCTTAATATAAATAAAATCTCTAATTGCTTCACCATTGCTTCTCATTTTAAATTTTTTATTAAACAAGCATGTTCTAATGACCTCGGGTATTAAAGCTGTAAAATTTAGTTGACCTGGACCATAAATATTTGCAAATCTGGTAATAATTAAAGGTAACTTAAATAACTTTGAAGAATAAGACTTCGCAATCATATCTGCACAAGCTTTTGATGTATCATATGGAAAATTTGGTTTTAATTGATAATTTTCTTTATATGGTAAAGAATTCAAAGGGTAATCACCATAAGCCTTATCAGAGGACGCTATGATTATTGATCTTATCTTTTTCTTATTTTCTCTTATTACCTCGAGAAGAGTGTAAGTACCTCTAATATTAGTTTCCCATGTTAAATACGGATATTTTAGAGCTGAGCCCACTTCAACTTGAGCCGCCAAATGAAAACACACATGTATGTTGTGTTTTAAAAATATATTTTTTAATAATTTTTTATTTGTAATATCACCAAAAATCAGATTTATCTTTTTATCAATATTTTCAAAATAAAGTAGACTTTTTACTTTTTTATTTAAAGTTAAGCCAAATACATTTGCTCCACACAAAGTTAAATTTTTTGCTAAATTTGAACCCACAAATCCAGCTACGCCAGTTATGAATACATTTTTATTTTTCCAAAATAATTTTTTTTTCATTTAATTAAATTAGTAGAAATATTTTTTGCTTTTTCTAATTCAGCTAGGGTATTTATTGTAACATGTCTTCCATAATGTTTATAAGTTTTCATAGCTTTTTTTTTTGATATAAATTTTAAAAAGTCCTTAAATTTTTTAAATTTTGTAAAGATATTAAAATCATTTTGATTAAATATAAAATATCCAACATTAAACCAAATTTTAAGAGATGGTTTTTCATTGAAATCAACTACTTGATTTTGATTTTTTATATCAAAAATTCCAAAACTAGATTCCAATTGATACGAAGCAACAGTAATTTTTTTCTTATTAGAGAGATAAAAAAGAATATATTTATTTAAATCGACATCAATTAGAGTATCACCATAACATACTAATAAATATTTTTTTGAATATTTCGATGTTTTTTTTATTCTAGTTATAATATCCGAATTTAAACCAGTATTCACAGATTTTATATTTATTTTTTTATATTTTTTTTTTATAAACTTATCGATTATGTTATGTTTATAACCAGTGGCAATTATAAAATCATCAATTTTAAACTTTAGGAAATAATCAATTATATTTTCTAGAATACTTTTATTTTTAATTTTTATTAATGGTTTAGGAGTATCTTTTGTAACTGGTCTTAATCTTAATCCCTTTCCACCACATAAAATTAAAATTGTTAAGTTTTTTTTAAAGTCTAAAATTTTTTTATTCATTATAATTTAAAATTGGCAATCATTTTGTTGATTTTTTTTAAATCAAAGATGTATTTAAAATCAATTATGCCTGATAAAAAAATTTTTAGTAAATTATTACTACTATCTAGATAAACTGTATCTCTTTTGATAATATTATTTTTTTTATTTTCAAAGTTATTACCTCTTAGACATGAATATATAAAGTCATATCTTTTAAAAGCTATTCTAAGAGATTTATTATTCATGCTTCCATAATTGCCATAAGTGTATGCAAAATGTTTAACTTTAATTTTTAATAAATTTTCTAAACTTATTGCACTATCTAAAATTTCCTTGTTTAATTTAGCAATATTATTTATTAATCCTAAATTAGCATGTGTTTTTGTATGACAGCCAATTGTGTGACCATCTTTGACCAAAGATTTCAAATCTTTAGCCGTCATATTTTTAAATTTTTCGTAATTTTTTATATTTTGATTATCAAAAATATTTTTTTTTACAAATTTTTTTAATTGTACTTTTTTTTTGATTTTAACAAAATCACTAGGAACAAAGAAAAGTGCTTTAATATTTTGTTTTTTTAATATTCCTTGGGCAACATAAAAATTTGATTTAAAACCATCATCAAATGTTAATAAAATGTTTTTACCTTTTAAAATCTTTTTTTTATTTAAATGATTTTCAAAATCTTTAACATTAATAAATTTCCATTCCTTTTTTAAATTTTGAATCTGATCATTTAATTTTGAAGAATACTTATTTTCAATATTATGATATACTAAAATTCTAATTATATTCTTCTTTTTTAAAAAACTAAAAATATTTATTAAAATAATAATAATTTTCTCAAATGGAATTAATATTTTGTGATTAATAAATTTCATATTTAAAGAATTAACTGGAATAAGTTTTTATCAAATTATAAAGTTTTTTTGCAAATCTATTTTTTCTTAAAAGATAATAAATTTTCAATATAAAAAACCTCAATAAACCTCTCATGTTAAGTAATTTTAAATGATAAAATATTTTAAATTTTTGATTAGACCAATTTAATTTGTAATTTTCATCTCCGGGTGAAAAATCAATTAATCTTAATTTTTTATTTATCGACCATTCAATCAAGTTAATAATATGAAATTTTCCTGGAGAAAATTTCATATATTTAGTCTTATAAACTACAGGTATCAAATAATAAAATATATTTTTTTGCACAACGCCCAAAATTGAAGAAATTTTTTCATTACCTTTTAAGCAATGGCATATTTGAAACTTATATTCATCGTTATTATTTATAATCAATTTTTTATACTTGCTGATAATATAATTTTCAAAAGTTTTTAATTTTTTACTCCTATAATAATTAATTTTTTCTACTATCAATTTTTCAACATCCAAAAAGTTTTGGGCATTACAATCCTCGTATGTAAATAATAATTCTTCTCCTTCTTTAAGTTTTTTTTTTTTTCTTCTATCAGTTTGAATAGTTTTGTTATTATTTTTAGAATTATAAAATTCATCAAAGTCCAAATTTTCTAAGTTTAATTGATAGGAATATTGATAAAATTTATAATTCTCACTCAATGTGGGATTTAATTTTCCCATTATAAACTCTGGTATTTTGTCAAAATAAACTAAATCACACTGAGCTGAAATTTCTTTAATAATTTTATTCCAAATTTCATAAAATTGTTTTTTAACAGACAAATAATCATTTGAAAAGATTGCATTATTATAATCGATTATTTCAGATGATAACCACGAAAGTTGTCTGCACCCCCCAATATTCTTAATACAAAGTGGTGCGATAAAAATTATTTTTTCATCAAGATAAATAACAACTATTTTTAATTTAACTAAATTATTTGAAAACTCTGTTAAAATCTTTATCCAATCAACCAGTTGAAACAAATTAAATATAAGATCATTATTATTTAATTTCATCTCACTGAAAAATTTTTCATTAAATTCCTCTAAAATTTTGTAATTGATCATTTTTTTGTTTTAATCAAAACTTGTCTACTAAATAGAGATCCTAAAAAATTACTATTAGACATTTTGGAATCTAGAGTTGAAAGAAATGAATTTTTTTTTCCTAAATATAAATTTAACTCAGGATGAAAAATTATTTCATTATACTCCTTTATAATTTTATTTCTAAAAATATTAAAAAATATTTTTTCAATTAATCCGATATTACGATTTAAATAATAATAATTTTTAATATTTTTTTTTTTCGAAAATAAATCTTTTAATTTTACAAAAATTGAATTGTTCAAATGATAGTTATATATCCAACAATTTTTTTTTAATACTCTTACACTTTCCCTTAAAACCTGACTAATTTGCTGAATATGTTGTAAAACCTGAACAGTCCAAATTGCATCAAAAGTATTATCTTTAAAATTTAATTTGTGCATATCATCATTTACAAAGTAAATTTGTTTTTTTGTTTCTGTACTTAAAATTTTTTTTGCATGAAAAAAATTTTCATGTACAAAATCTAGAGCTACAATCCTTATGTCTGGTCTATATTTTTCTAGATCTCTCCAATGCCAACACCATCCACAACCTAAGTCTAATATTATTGAATCTTCTTTTAGTTGATTAACAAATTTTTTTACCTCTCTATCCATTACTTCAATAGAATGAAATTTTGATATTTCGTCTAAATAGTTATCAAAGAACATTTGAGCTATTTCCTTCCTCATCTTAAACTCGACATCTTGTTTTTTAAAATCAAATTTACGAGTATAAATTTCGTTTATGTATTCAAAATTTTCGTTTTGAATTTCTTTTATCATCTTAAGAATATAGTTTTTAAAATATGTATAATTAACTTTGTAAAAAATTTACTAAATGGAATTTTTAATAAAATAAAAAATATAATTTTATAATTTGTGTTATGAATATTATTCAATATTCTTTTAGCGTTTAATTTTTCATCATTGATTAAATACCCTATATATTCCTCATACAATCTCTTTTGAGTAAATTTATTTAAACTCAACTTCAACTTTTTGTCATTAGGATAAGTATCAATTATTTTTTTTTCAAATATTTTTTTCTCATAAGCAAATTTTTTAAAGGCATTGTTGCTACTACTAGTATTATGTGCTCTCCAATGTGATAGCACAAGAGGACAATAGTTTATCTTAGAAAATTTGCTTAATCTTATTAGTAAATCTAAATCATGAATTAGATCAAATCTTTTATCTAAAGCATGATTTAATTTCTTTACTTCTTTTGTATTAAAAATAACTGTATCCAAACTTAAATTATAGTTTTCAATTAAATTATAAAATGTTTTTTTGATTTTTTTTTCATTATTACTATAAATTTTTTTTTTTCTAAATCCTGAAAAAAAAAGTGAATTACTATAAACCGCACCAGTTTTTTTTTTAAAATATTTAATTTGTGTTTTTATTTTTTTTGGTAATAAGTAATCATCACAATCAAAAAACAAAAACAAAGAACCTTTTATTTTTTTTAGTGCATTATATCTTGCGACTCCTAACTTTTCTTTTTTTTTACTTTTAAAGTATTTAAGTTTATTGTTATTTTTTTTATACTCAAAAAAAATATTTTTACTTCTATCACTAGAACAATTATCATAAAAAATTAATTCCCAATTTTTATATGTTTGGTTGATCACACTTCTAATGGCTATATCTAGATATTTTTCGCCATTATAACAATTCATTATTATGCTTATCTTTTCAGCCATTACTACTTTATAATTTTATCAAGTAATAATTTATCTCTAAGAGTATCCATGCACATCCAGAAACCATTGTGCTCGTATGCCATTAAATTTTTTTTTTTTATGATTTTTTGAATAGGCTCTCTTTCAAGCATAACATTCTTGTTAGAAAAAAAATTAAATATTTTAGAGTTGAAAATAAAAAAACCACCGTTTATCCAACCTTTAGTTAGTTGGGGTTTCTCATTAAACTCTTTAACATGTTTATTTTGTAGCTTAATTTCACCAAACCTTGCGGGAGGATGTACTGCAGTTAGGGTTGCAATTTTACCATGTTTAATATGAAAATATAACAATTTTTTTATATTAATATCACTTAATCCATCTCCATAAGTGACAAAAAAATTTTCATTTTTAGAAAAGAATTTTTTCAATTTTCTAATTCTCAATCCGGTCAATGTGTTTAAGCCAGTGTTAACAATTTTAATATTTAAATCTTTATAAAAAAAATTTTTAAAATAATCTTTTATAATCTTATGCTTATATCCTGTTGCAATAATTACTTCTTTTATTCCATAACTATAATAATGATCTATAATTCTTATAATTATTGGTTTTCCATTAATTTTAACCATCGGTTTTGGAATAATTTTCGTATATTCCGATATTCTTGTTCCTTTTCCACCTGCTAATATAACTAATTTCATTTTACAATTTGATTAATTAAATTAATTACAGTGCTTTTTTTTTTTGAGAAACATTTAAATGAATAAAAAGTATTTGGGTAAATCTTTAACAATTTCATCTTATTCGGAAATTCTATGTCAACTACTATTGGTTTATCATTAATTTTTTTTTTTAAATAAAATTTAACTCTTCCATTTAGGACAGTTAAAATTTGAGATCTATCTTTATAATGTTTCCATCCTTTAAATTGATTTTTAAAAACTTCGGTAATATAGAGTTCTCCAAATTTATCAAAAAAACTATGATTTTTTGATATCAATTTATACAAATTTCCTTTTGGATTTTCTATAATTGGTATTTTAGAAATTTCATAAAAATTTTTTTTCATAAATTTAATCCATATAATCAAATATTTGTTTTTTAGTTATTGTCTCGGGTGTTGAATTTTTATTAAGAACATTTTTATACCATTCAATTGTCAATTGAACACATTTTTTAATTGAATACTTAGGTTTCCATTTTAAAATTTTTTTTGATTTTTGTATGTTTAGTTGAAGATTTTCTTGTTCATAAAATTTTTTTTGTTTTTTTATTTTCAAATGTCCGTAACCCCAAAATTTAATTGCATATTTAACAATAGACAATACTGATGTAATAGTATTTTTTTCTGTTCCAAAATTCCACGCACCCGAATATTTCTTTGGATCTTTATAAAGTTTTGCTGCCAAAATTAAATATCCAAATAATGGCTCAAGAACATGTTGCCAAGGTCTATTAAAATTTGGATTTCTTATAATAATTTTTTTTCTTTTAAATAATGAATTTACTATATCAGGCAACAGTCTGTTAGGTGATTGATCTCCTCCACCCATTACATTTCCTGCTCTAGCACTAGCAATACCAAATAATTTTTGTTTTTTTTGAAAACTTTCTATGTATGTTTTTATTATTATTTCAGCAGATGCTTTAGAACCACTGTAAGGATCTATTCCTCCTAATCTATCTGACTCTTTAAAACCTTTTGTAGAATAATTGCTTTCATAACATTTATCAGATGTTACACAAACTAAGCTTCTGATAAAATTAAAATTTCTTGAGATTTCAATTATATTTAAAGTACCCAAGGTGTTTATCTCATATGTTTTATATGGTTCTTTATATCCCTCTAAAATTAATGGTTGAGCTGCTAAATGAAATATTACCTGAGGTTTATTTTTAAGGATATATGAACTCAATTTTTTTTTATCTCTTATATCCAGCATAGTGATTTTTATTTTTCTATGTAAATTAAGAGAATAAAATAAATTTTTATTTTTATTTGGTGAATAACCTGTTGCATAAACTTTTGCACCTAGCATATGTAACCACATTGAAAGCCACGCTCCTTTAAAACCAGTTGCTCCAGTTATCAAAATTTTTTTATTCTTATAAAATGATTTTAGTTTCATTGTTTGATTAATTAACAATCTTATTGTATTTGATGAGATTATTATAGTTTTTAATCATATAAATATTAGTAAATCTTTTTCTATAAATATTATACGAATTTTTAGAAAATTTATTTTGAATTTTTTTATCATCCATAAGTTTTAAAATTTTTTTTGAAAAAACATTGGGTCTATTTTTATCAACTAAATATCCATTGCTATTATTGTCTATAATTTCAGGCAAACCACCACAATTAGTAGCAACAATTGGTTTTTTTTGGCTCATAGCCTCAATCACAGTATAGCCAAATGACTCAAATTCTTGGGATGGAACTACTAAAGCATCACATTCTTTAATCAGAGAGATGTTATTTTCCTCATAATCATTAAGAAATATATTTTTTGAGGCTTTTGAATTATCAACTAATTCTTTAATATGATTTTGATTTCCATACCCATAAATAAATAAATAAATATTTTTATTAAATAAAATAATATTTTCCATTGCTTTAATAATATATTTATGACCTTTTCGTAAATCATATTCTGCTAACATTAGTAAAATTTTTGAATTTTTTGGTAAATTAAATTTTTTTTTTAATAAAAAATTTTTTGTTGATTTAGAAAAAATATGTCCATTGTAAATTGTTGAAGTTTTAACATTTTTTAAATTTTTTCTCTGTTTAATACTATTTGTACAAATTTTAGAAACAGATACAAAACCCATTACTGATTTAGCAAGAATTATATCAATATAATTTTTATAAAAATTTAATAAAAAAAATTTATATTTTTTTAATGCGAAATTATGAAAATTCATCCAAGGTCTTTTATTTGGATTTATTTTATTCCAAGCTAAAGCAGCAGCAATACACAAATCTCCACCTGGATAACCACCATTAACTATCATAATTTTATCAAATTTATTTTTTTTAAAAAAAAAGAATAATCTTATAAACTGATAAATAAATGATATTGGAAAAAAAACTGAATAAATAATTTTTGAAAAAAGGAAAATTAAATTATTTAAGTTCATATTAAATATTTTATCCCAAGAAAAAATTGAATATTCTAAAAATGTGATATTTTTATTTTTTTTTTTTAAAAAATTAACACCTGGATTGTTATGATTTGTAATTACAATTATTTCATCTTTAAAAATGTTTTTAGAAACAAGATTTTTGATAAATGTATTAACACCACCTTTCTTATAATTTTGGATAAAATATCCTATTTTCATTTTATATTTTTTTAATTAAAAAGGTGTATGCTTCACTAAAACTGTTTGGAAAAAAATTAACAATTTTTTTTTTAACTTTTTTTGATATAATCTTGTTAAAAAACGGAAATACAAAAAAATTATAACTCAAATTTTCAATTATTTCATAATTGTAATCTGATATCATAGATAAAATTGACTCATAATTATAAAATCTTATGTGTGGATAATTATATCTTTGATGATTTGGAAAATAATTAAAAGTGTCAATGTTATTTGATTTTAAAAATTTTATTCTTCCATATATGGGAAAATGGTTAGGAACATGAATTAATAAATATCCTCCTATTCTAATTTTTTTCCAAAATTGTCTAAATGCATATTGGGGGTTTAGAACATGCTCTAAAACATCTTTACTTACAACTAAATCAAAATCTAAATCCTTTACCATTGATAATTCATCGTTAGAGAAATCATCAACTAAATGTGTTTCATCAAATCCTCTTGACTTAGATAACTTTAAACCATGCTCGTTTCCATCTACACCGACTAAATATGATTTAAAATCCTTTTTTAAAATTTGAGTAAATGCACCATTACCACATCCAACATCTAATGTTTTTTTTGGAACACCTATTTTATCTATTGTTTCAATCAGAATATCTGTAAAATAATTTTTATCTTGATCAATATCAATTTGATCAATTAATTCATCAGAAAAATGTTTATTTTCACTCATTTATTTAATCAAAATATTTTTTTGGTAAATTTAAGTTTAATAATTTCTCTAATTCTCTATTGTGCAAAATAATTTTGCTAAATTTATCATAAATTTTTTTTTTAACAAATTTTCTATCACTTAATGGTGGCTTATTATTCAAAAACCTCAAAGCAAATTTTTTCAAGAATTTATTTTCTGTAAAATTTAAATAAGCAAAAATTTTATTCAAAAATAAAGACCTCCCCCTATTTAATGATTTTTTACTATTTTCCAAATTCAAATTAATATTAAATTCTTTAAAGAGAGATACCAATCCATCCTCAGAATTCCAAAGATTTTCGTAACAAACAACTTTTACATTTTTTTCTGAAAATAATTGGTTGTAATCACGGATTAAAGGTACGTAGTTCAATTTTTTAAAAATCATTCCCCATCTTGTTTCGGGCCCATTTATCCATGCCTCAAAACTTTTTGTACCTCCATTATTTATATAATTACTATATATAGAAATAATCATGTCTAACTGGTTTCGAATTATAATTAATATTTTAGGATTATCAAAACAATCAAATATTCTATTCATCAGTTGGTAAGAGTCTATTCCAGAAAAAGGATCTCCACTTAAATTCTCATCACTTAAAATATTTAATTTTTTTGTATTTTGATTTTTATTTATCTCTAAATTAAACTTTTTATCAAATTGTTTGATAAAATTTTCTTTTGAAAATTCATGCGAGCTAAGATTGATAAAATGCCTATAAAACCAAAGATCTTTTTTTTCAATATTACTATTCAATAAATTCAAGTTTTTATTTTCTTTAAATATTATTTCTTGCAACAAGGTTGAGGCTGTTTTATGAAAACCAATATGGATTAGATTTATATCTGTGATTTTATTCGACATTTAATTCAACACCTAAAACATTTTTTAACAAATTTAGATCTTTCCTATAATGTTCTTTTAACTTCTTTAGCAATTCTGGTCTAATTTGATCAACAGAGGTTTTTGTCTTTGTATCAACATTTACATTATCAAAAAAACTTACAAGATTTTTAATCTTTTTAATCAAAAAATTTGGTATAATCTTTTTAATTCCAATCTTATTAAAAAAAATAATTGTTTTATAAATATCAATATCTATTAATTTTTTTTTTCCACCACGCATATTATTGAATTTTTTAAATTCATTTATCTCACTTTTTAAGTTTAAAAAATTCATAATCTTTTTTGTTTCTATTTTAGGTTGGTTAATTAAATCTTTAAATAGAAGGATATGTATTTGATTTTTATCAAAACTTTTAAGTAATTGTGAAAATATTCTACCATATTCACCCGCAACAATATATTTTCCAGTGGGATCATCAAAAGGTGTTTTTTGATAATATTCCATATTTTTTAATTGATCCTCCAAAACAGAATTGATAGTTCTTTTTTCTTTCCCAAATCTATATGCCATATCATAATGACTAATAAGTCTTTTAATAGGATCCCTAAGAATAGCTATCAATTTAACATTTGGTAATATTAATTTTATATTTTCAAATGATTGTGGATACATCATATATTGTGGTGTTGAAGTACCAATAATTTGCCCTTTTTTCGATTTATAAAAATATTCACTAATAAATTTTTCATAATTTTTTTCATCAATATTTTTCTCTAAAAAAAAGGGAAGCTCTTTTTCTTTTGGAATAAAAATTTCATCTGATAAATTAAGAATATTATACAAAAAAGTAGAGCCTGCTTTTTGTGCGCCAATTATTAAAAAATCTATTTTTTTTGTCATCAATTTATTCTTTTTAATATTTGCTCAACAATTTTTTTTAATTCTTTTCCATCTTCGTGTGTCAAATCTTTCGCTGAGTAAGAGTTTTTAAAGATTTTTTTTTTTTTCAAAGTTTTCCATCATTTGATTTATATCTTTTGCAACATACAAAATATTATCTAATGTATATGTATGAGATAAATTTTTATCAAATCCTGGATCATATCTATAACAAAAATAATTAATCTCAGCAGTTAAGCACTCTATGGTGGCTGAATTCACTGGACCTATTACAACAGAATCTTTATTACAAAAATCTAATATTTTACCTTCAATAATATTTTCTACTAGATCGTTTGGAAACTTATTTTTTTGTGCGTTAGTTCTATATTTAATTAAAATATTTTCTTTAAACATCTCATTTTTAAAAAAAAAATTTACAATTTGATTAAAGAATAAATTTTCATCACATAATCTATCTTTAATTGTAAATTGATGTGTGTCTGGTGGTAAAATAATAATTCTGTATTTCTTCACTGTTTAGACCAATCTGCTGATAAACTAAAATGCTCTGCTCCTTTATATCGATATTCATGTGGTGAAAAAGTGACCTGAAAATCTAAATAATTATCCAAAAATTGATTTTTACATCCAGTTAATCCATGATTAATTAACATAGTTTTGACATTACAAATTTTGGCTGCTACCAAAAGTATTAAATCTTCCTCATGGACAGAACTAGAAGCAATAACTAGCTTTATACTATTTCTTTTTATAAAACTTGTTATCTGCTCTATTCTATTTATTGTATCAGGTAAAAAATTTATAACTCTTTTTTCAATCAATTCATTAATAACTTCATTGGGTATTGACTTTTTTTTCAGATTTAAATTTTTTTTCATTTGTACTTCAATTTTTTTTACATCTAAATTTAGTTTATGACTTTCTTTGAAAAAAATATTTGAAACTGATTTAGCATTATCAATTTTTTTTAATTCGTTTCTTAATCTAATCTGATCAGAAAAAATAATTTCTGTCTTTTTAAATTGTAAAAAATAACTTATTTGATGAATTAATTTTTTTATTCTTTTCTTTAAGGTAAATGATTTATCACTAAATGAATAAAATCTTTTTAGATTAAAATCATTATCATGATTTGCTAAATTTTTTGAAAAATCAAAATTTAAATGATTTCCAATTATATCAACTAGAACATTTGTATTTGTTATTTTTACATTAGAATATTTCTTTTTTAATGACAAAAGAGAAAAATAATAAATATATAATTTCCTTAATAAATTTATTTGAAGATAAGATGAGTACAGAGGGCTTAATTCTTTATATAAATGACAGGTACTACTCCATAAATTAGAAACTAAATCCTCAATTTCTTCCTCTATAATTTCATGATCAATTTTATTTAGATCTAAGTTCTTATCTAAATTGAACAATTCTTCTTTATCAAAAATTAAATCATTTTTACTTTGCATGGAAATATTTTTTTATCTGCGAATACCCTGTCACAAAATTCGAAGTGTCTATAAGATTTATTAACTTTGATTTATTACAAATTATATTTAAATCTCTTTTTTGTTTTTCATTTCTAAAATAGTTTGTATAAGAAATTACTTTAGAGAAGTGTAGTTTTTGATAAGTAAATCCTAAGTTTTTCATTAAGAAACCCTTATTCTTTTTTTTAAATTTTTTTCTAATTCTGCCAGTAAAAGCATTTGAAGCTTTCTTTTTAATAATTTGTGCTCTATCAAATATTTCATTAAAGTCCTCTTTGTAGAGAAAATCACTATTATTAATTTTTTCAGCAAGAAGAAAAAAATGCTTACTTGTAATCTTTTTATAATTAGAATTATGAGTTTTATTTTTTATCTTAATTTTATTTATAGATGAATACATTGGAATATAGACTTGATCAAACTCGGTGTTTAAAATTTTTGCTTTTTTATCTAAATTAATATTCTTTACTTCTTGTTTAATTATTTTAATTTTATTTAGAAAATTTTTTTTCAACAATTTATTTATGTTATATTTATAAAAAAAATTTGGTTTAAAGTTTGCTGTTTTTTGTAAAAAAATTTTATATTTAGTCTTTTTAATCTTTAATTTTAGTTTCTTTATAAGATATTTGTTAATATCATTTATAAATTTTGCATCTTTTTTATCGTTAGGTATTATAAGATTTGTTTTATCTGCAAAAAAAATTTTTTTATATTTTGATAGTGACCAAGCTCCACCAATATTACTATTTTTTTCAAAAATAGTTACGTCATTTCTTTTTGACATTTCTTTAGCTAAAATTGTCATAATTGGACTTGTTCCGATTATTGCAATTTTTTTTAACATTTAATTTCTTATTTAATTTAGATTTTAGTTGCTTCAATCACTAAAAAATAAAATTTCTCTTTATTAGAAAAGTAAGTTCGCATTATCTCTTCTCTATACTTAATTTTAAAACCATTATGAGATAATAAACTGCAATATTGATCTAGTGTCATAAATCTCATTGCTTGAGGACGGGGATGAGATGATTTTTGTTTTAAGGATACTAAAGTATCTTTATCATGCATTTTTCTAGTTTTGAATCTAAACATTTGAGATTTTTTTGATGGAAAATAACTAAAAAAAATTCCTCTTTTTTTTAAAATCCTTTTTACTTCTTGAATATATTCTACACCATTTACTCTATCTAAAATACATGAAGAAAAAACATCAACCACACTATCAAAAAAATTTTTTTTATATTCCATAGATCGAAAATCACCTACTGTAAAATAAGCTTTGAGTTTTTCTTTATTGAAAAATTTTTTTGCTAATTTAATAGCTTCGTGAGAAAAATCTATTCCATATGTAGAAAACCCTTCTTTTGAAATCATCCATAGATTCCCACAAGTGCCACATCCTGTTTCTAATATTTTAATTTTTTTTCTTTTAATTTTTTTTATTGAAAAGAAATTTCTTCCAAAAAATTTTACTAATTCTTCATTTGGATATCTTCTCTGTGCAGTATACCCATTTTTTTTATAATCTTTTTCATAATATTTTTTTGCATTTTTTGAAATGATAAATTTATCTTTAAATTTTTTCATTAGATTAATTTTCTTAATAATTCTATCTGCTTGTCAAAAAGTAAGTTTTTGCTTGAGTGGTCTAATACAATTGTTTTTTCAAATTTTGGGTTTAGAAAGTTTCTGTTTTCATCATAAATAAGAATTTCATAAGGAAATTTGTAATATTCAAATTTATCAATTATTTTTTCCATAATTTTTTTGTTTTCTATTACGAGAGGTAATTTTTGACAAACTAACTCATCATAATTGAAATAATCTATATTTACTTTTTCTTTTATTGCGTTTTTAAGTAAATTAAACTTAATATTTCTATTTTTCATTTCAGTTTTAATTTCATTATTAAAAATGTTTATTTTATTTTTTAAAGTTTGAGATGGAAAATTCCATAATGAATAATTTATAGAATATAATTTTTGGAATAATAGCTTATTTGATATTGATAATTTACTTAATTTAACCAACATATTAATAATGATAGACTGTAGTTTGCTAGATTGATTTATTTCTTTATCAATAAATTTTAAAAAACTTTGATTTGATGAATATAATCCTCCTAACGGTTCACAGTTTATGAATTTTGAAAAGCTTAGTATAGAATAATTTGAATTAAATATATCAGATTCTCCACCATTAAAATTTGCTTTTAGAACATGAGCACAGTCTTCAATAACTAATAAATTATTTTCTTCAGCAAACTTTATGACTTTGTTGTGTTGTGGTATGCCAAACTGGTGATAAAGGTAAAGAATTTTGGTAAATTTTGAAAAACTAGAGCTAATTTGAATATTTTGTGAAATGTTTGAATATACCCATGTACCCATTAATTTAGGCACAAGAATTTCACTTAATTTATGATTGATTTTATTCTCACGGATTAAATATCTGAGAATTAAAGCAGTTGATAATTTTCCAGATAATAAGAATCTAAAATTTTTATAATCAACATTAGACTTTAAGTGTAAAAAAAACTTTTGTGTTTCTATTTCATTCATTTTCTTTATTTTATATAATCTTCAATTAGTAAGAATGTTCTTTGATTAATTAATATAATTATTAGTAATATTTTTTTTCTTATTAGAATATCCAACTACTCTTTTCATTTTTTTTAAAGCAACAGTATTTCCAATCTTAAAATTTAGCTTATCCATTAAAGTGCTTTTTTGTCTAAAAATTAATCTTAATGATAGCCTTGGTGTGTCTCCTTGAACATTAAAATTTGTGCCGTGCAACAAACATCCATGCCAAAACCAAGTATCACCAGATGATCCAACTAGTACTTTATTTTTAGTTATAATTTTTTTCTTCCCATTAACTTTGTAAATAATTTTATTTTTTTTTTTTATCAAATTATGGGGGTAAGAGGCTGCTCCACCCAAATGTGTTTTGGGCAATATATTTAAGGGAGACATCTTTTTTGTTACTTTATCTAAGTAAATATAAACTGTAATGAAATTAGATTTTTCTTTGGAAAAATCGACTAGATCCATATGATAATCTATTCCATGAAAATACCTCATATCTCTATATTTATGTTTAATAAAATCTGTTAAATTTGGCTGTCCTTGATCCATTTTAGAACTAATCCATTTTGGAAGGAATTTATGGGGCATTGCACATATAACTCTAGATGCGTACAAATAATAATCTTCACCTAATATATCCTTTATCTTATTTTTAAATTTTTTATTCTTTAAAATAAAGTTTAAATTAAATCTATTTAAAATATTTTTTGGGGTAATTTTTAAATTTTTATTCTTAAGGTATTCTTTTTTATTTTCAAAAAAAATTTTTTCATTAATTTTTCTAATTTTAAGAATTTTATCATTCATTTTCTTACAATTAGATTTGCTTAATAAATTTTTAAACTCAAGATATCCCTCCTCTATAAATTTTTTTTTGTTCATAAAATTAAATTAAATTAAAAACTTTAAAAAGCAATGATCAAAATGAAACTTTAAAATTATTTAAACATTCCAATTTTTATTGGAGTATTTTTCTTTAGATTCTTTTGAGCTTTTTTTCCTAAAATTTTTTTTGACATTTTTGGCTCTAAACCGATCTTTGGTCTTAATATTGAAATATCTTTTAATTTCAAAATTTCACCCTTTTTAAAATCCTTGTTTAAAAATATTGATCGCCTAAATACCAAACTTTTTTTTTCACTTTTAGATGGGCCATAGTTTACTTTACCATTTGAAAGCCAAGCTCTTTTTGATTCATTTACTAACATTTTAAGCTCAAAGGGTTCTAGTGAAAATGGTGAGTCAATACCTCCATCTTTTTTGCTTATCGTAAAATGCTTTTCAATAATAGATGCTCCATGATTGATAGATGATATTGCTGAACCAATACCAATTGTATGATCTGATAATCCAATTTCACAATTAAAACTTTTTCTCATATCTGTAATAGTTTTTAAATTTGAATATTTGGGATCTGCAGGATATGCACTTGTGCATTTCATCAAAATTATTTTTTTATTATTATATTTTCTAACAGTTTGAATAGCTTCTAATATCTCTTTTTTTGTAGCCATGCCTGTTGAGATAATTATTGGTTTTTTTGTTTTAGCTATTTTTTCAATTAAAGGAAGATGAGTAATTTCAAAAGAAGCAACTTTATATAAAGGGATTTTAAGTTCTTCCAAAAAATCAACAGAGTCTTCATCAAACGGGGTGCTAAAACATATGATTCCTTTTTTTTTACACCTATTAATAATTGGTTTGTGCCAAGACCATGGCATTGCTGATTTTTTATACAAATCAAATAAAGAATTATTTCGCCACAAACTTTTTTTATTTTTTATAACAAATTTTCCTGTTTTCATTTTTAATGTCATTGTTTCGGCTTTAAATGTTTGCAATTTTAAAAAATGTGCCCCACAATTAGCTGCAATATCAACCAATTTAAGAGCTCTTTTTAAAGATTGTTTATGATTACCTGACATCTCTGCTATTATTTTTGGAACAAATTCTCTCCCAATATTAAGATTTTTAATTTTCATCAATTTTTTTTAAGTAACAATTTTTTTTATACTTAATTCCCAAACAATCAAAACCTGATTTTGTTAATGTTTTATTAGATGCTACATTATTTTTAATAGTAAAAGCATATATTTTTTTATAATTAAATTTTCTACTTTTTTTAATTTTTTCACAAAATAAACTTATCATTTTAGAACCCAAGCTATGACCCCTATTTTTGGGAGATATTAAGTAGCTTATTTTTATTCCTTTATTGAAATTGGAAAATCTGACTAGTCCAAAAGGTCTCTTATTTTTTGTGAATATATAAATTGATTTTTTTTTTAAAAGTTTCTTAAACCATAATTTGTGATTTGCATAAATAATTTTTGATTTATTAAACGAATTAATTCTAGATAATTTATCATTAGACCAAATATAGATTAAATCCATATCTTTATGATTAGCTAAACGCAAATCGAAAATTGTTTTCATCAAAATTAAAAAAACTACTTAATCAATTTTTTCATTAATTTGTTTATTTTTTTATCTTGCTTATCAATTTGTTTTAAACTTTTTTTTGCTTCATCAGGCGCATATTTAAAAGCAATTTTCATTAAGTTCATCCAATTGACATTATTATATTTTCTTATTTTTTCTATTTCGTTAATAATCTTAATTTTATCAATATCCCTTTTCATCTAATTCATCCTTTTTATCACATTTAACTTGGAAATGTCATTATGTATCAAATAATCAATATTTTGATAATTTTTTTCACACTGATTTATTTGATTAAATATAATATCTAGTTTGGATAAATATTTTTTTAAAATTTTGTCAGAATGAGCAATCGAAACATAAATAGTATCTGATGCTAAGAAACCATATTTTAACATTTCTTGAGTTATATAAGTTTTATATTTAACCCAATTTTTTGATTGAATCTCAAATCTTGAAAGAGAAGGAAGACCGTATATTTTAATTTTTAGATTATTTTTTGAAGAAATTTTTTTCCATTGGGATCTGATTTTATAACCTATCCGAGTAATTACTTCCCAAGATTTTTTATTTTCCATTACTTCAAGAGTTTTTAATGCAGCAACAAAACCTATTCTCTCAGACCAAAAAGTGCTACTTATAAAAGTTTCATTAGTAAATTTCATTATATCTTTTTTACCAATAATAGATGTTATTGCATAACCATTTCCTAAGGCTTTTCCAAAAACTGCAATGTCTGGGTTTACTTTATATTTCTTGTGCAATCCTCCATTTGTCTCTCTAAATCCAGAAGTACATTCGTCAAAAATTAATACAATATTATTTTTTTTTGTTAAGTTTCTAATTTCTTTTAAAAATCTTAAATTAGGTTTATAATTTCTCGAAACCTCCATAACGATTGCTGCTAAATTATTTTTAGAAATTATTTTTTTTATTTCTTTCAATGAGTTAAAATTAAAGGTATATGAAGATGATCTTAAACTTTTTGGAACACCTTTAATTTTTAAATTTTGATACAAATGAGAGTCTAAATTTTTTTTATTACTCAAATTTGAGGCTAAATACCAATCATGCCAGCCATGATAACCACACACTGCAACTTTTTCTTTTCCATTAAATGCTCTCGCAATTCTTACTGCTACCGCATTAGCTTCTCCACCAGATCTACAAAATTTAGCCATATCAGCCCATTGATGTAAGTTAATTAATTTTTTTGCTAATTGAACCTCTTCTGGACAATTTAATGTAGAAATGTTTCCTTTTTTTATAACTCTAGAAACTGCATCATCAACTTTTTTGTTAGAATAGCCAAGTATATTTGTGCCGACACCCATTAAAGACATATCAATATATTTTTTGTTATCCAAATCCCAAACATAGCAACCTGAAGTCTTTGAAAAATACGTTGGCCATTTATTTGGGAGAAACAAATCGGGATTTTTAGACTTCAACATATTACCACCTGGTATCAATTTCAAAGCTTCTTTCCAAAGCTTAGGCCCACTATCTAATTCTTCTAAGCCTCTCTTTGAAAAATTTGTAAATTTTTTCATTAATTTTTTATCTTTTTTTAGTGTTTGGATAATATTTTTCCAGTCAAATTTTTTTGTTTTTATTTTTTTTATTATTTGATTAATATTTTTTAAATCATTTTTTTCATCAACAGTTAAACGAATGTTGGAATAGTCAGTATTATTAAAATAATTTTTTTTTCTAAGGTTAACATTCCTGTACATAAATGGTGTTACATGTTCTCTATCAAAATTATTTTTTGCTAAAAAATGTGATTTTTTTAATAGTTTAGAATTAAATATTTCAATATCTAAACCGTCAGGAAAAGTCGGTATAATTGTATTTGAGATTAAATCTAAATTTGAATTATGATAAATATCCAACATTTTATCAATTATTCTATAATCAATTAAAGGGCAATCAGACGTGATTCTTACAATAGTGTCTGCTTTGAATTTTTTTGCTGTCATAAAAAATCTTTTTAAAACATCATTTTCACTACCACAAAAATATTTAAAGTTTTTTTTTCTTAAATAATTTTTTAAATCTATATTTTTTGAGTTATTAGGGATAGATACAACAACTTGATTCACTTTTTTAGCTTTAGAAACATTATGATAAATTTTATCTAAAATAATTTCATTTCCTATCTTTTTCAAAACTTTATGTGGAAAACGCTTTGATGTTAATCTAGCTTGAATAATTAATATAGTTTTTCTATCTATTTCCATAATCTAGGGTCTATCAATCTAATATCATTAGTAAAATCTTTATTTAATTTTTTAATATTAATTTTTTTATAGTTTCTAAATATCTCTTTAATATCTTTTAAAGAAGAAATCCCAATTATGATTTTGTTAATATATTTATTTTGTAAAACAAAATTAATGCAAGCATTTGTTTTCTTAAATTTATTTTTTAATATAAAATAATTCCAATTATTCCAAGATTTTTCCCACTTTTTAAATTGAGATGGAATATCTTTTTTCTCCTGTAAAAGCAAGCCTTGTAGAAAAATCGATCTAGCATGTATTTCTGATCCCGTTTTTTTAATTTTTCTTAAAATATCATTTTTTAAAAACCTTTTATCAAAAATAGATAAAGGTATTTGTATTATATCAAACTTAAATCCTCTTTTTTTTAGTTCAAAAAATTCGTTTGGGCTATAAATAGAAATTCCAATTTTATTAATCAATTTCCTCTTTTTTAATTTTACAATCTCATCAAATAATTGTATTCCATATTTTCCTAATAAAGATTTACTGCTATGAAATAAAACTCCATAAATTTTATTTTTTTTTAAATTTTTTTTAGAATTACAAATTAATTTTTCAATATTTTGTTTCTTTTTATCAAATTTAATTTTTGTAACGATCTTAAAATCTTTAATATTTATTTTTCCTAAAATTTTTTCGCTCTTTCCATAATCTTGTGCAGTATCTATTATTTTTATACCTTTTGATTTCGAATATGAAATAATTTTTCCTATTTCACGAATTTTTGTTTTTTTAAGATTTGTAATACCGTATTTATTTCCAAATTGTGCTGATCCCAAAATGATCTTTCTTGTATCCATTAAATTAAAAAAAAGATTTTATAATTTTGATTATTCTATTTTGATCTTTTATTTTCAGATGTGGAAATATAGGTATGCTAATAGCACTGTTGTAATAATTAATTGACTCTGAAAATTGATTTTTTTTAAATCCTAATTTTTTATAAAATTGATGTGTGTGAACTGGTATATAGTGTATGTTTACTTTGAAATTTGATTTTATTAATTTATTAAAAATTTTATTTCTTAAACCTAATCTTTTTATCTTAATAATATAAAGATGAAATGCTGAAAAATAATTTCTATCAATGATAGGGATTTGGATTGGTAAATTTTTAAACTCCATATTGTATTTTTTTGCTATCTTATTTCTTTTTTTTATAAAAAATTTTAACCTCTTAAATTGACTTATTCCTAAAGAAGCAGCTATATCAGACATTCTGTAATTCAAGCCAAGATTTGTTTGTTGATAATAACCTTGTAAATTTGATAATCTATTCTTAAGTTTCTTAAAATCATATTCAATTCCATGCGTTCTTAGATTTCGTATTTTATCAGATAAGAATTTATTATTTGTTAAAACCATTCCACCCTCTCCTGTTGTTATGTTTTTAACTGGATGAAAGCTAAAAACAGTCAAATCACTATACTTACAACTTCCAACTAACGAATTAAAATATTTGCTTCCTAAAGCGTGTGATGCATCTTCTATTATTTTGAAATTATATTTTTTTGATAAATGATATATTTTTTTCATGTCGCAAGAATATCCACCTAAATGCACCGGAATAACTGCTTTGGGTAAATTTTTTTTTTTGTTTTTGACAATTTTTCTCTCAATTTATCAACACAAATATTGTTTGTGTTAATGTCAATATCAACAAAGTCTATTTTTGCCCCAGCGAGTAAGGCAGCATTTGCAGTAGAAACAAATGTATTTGGTGATGTCCAAACTTTATCATTTTTCTTTAATCCTAAAGCTAAACAACTTAAATGAAGTGCGCTAGTTGCAGAATTAACTGCAATAGCATATTTTGATTTTACGTAATTTGATAAAATTTTTTCGAATTCTGGAACTTTTGAACCTTGAGTTAACCAACCACTTTTTAAAGTAGAGACTACGTTTTTAATA
>MDTA01121686.1_pt1 | contig 33047 bp, 32 predicted proteins | sample 811151 | NCBI WGS metagenome assembly MDTA01 (sample SAMN05326648, study PRJNA326480) | marine metagenome | isolation source: seawater | place: Indian Ocean: South | collected 2010
AGGTCTAAAACTTCTAATGAAAATTGGTGTTGTTAGCGATACGCATAACAACCTAAAGAATATTGAAATAATCATTAATCTATTCAATGATATTGGAGTCCCTATAGTTATCCATACAGGCGATATATCTAATGCCAGCGCTTTAGAGCATTTTTCAAAGCTTAATTCTAAACTTATTGGTGTTTACGGTAATAATGATAGGAATGAATCAGGGCTCAAAGAAGTAGCACAGAAAAATAAGTTTCAGTTTCAGGAGCCTCCGAGAAAATTGAGTCTGTTAAATAGGGAAATCGTTATTTTTCATGAACCAGACAAGATAGATCAATTCTTATCAGAAAATAAATTGATCGATGTGGTTTTATATGGCCATACACACCGTCATGAAAACAATATAAAAAATGGAGTCTTGTTCTTTAATCCAGGCGAGTCAGCAGGAATGCAAAAAGGTAGTAATGCAATCGGAATTCTTGATCTAAAAAATATGGAAGCTAAAAGAATTTTCTTTTGATTACTCTAAATATAAATATAACGACTATGCCAACTGGAATAGTAATTACCAGTGGTCGTAATGGCCTAAAAGACATGTTCTGTTCAAGCAATATATTAAAAAAAAAGGTAAATAAGGAAGGCGCATAATCTGCGTTCGTAATCTCTATCTGTGCAGGTGTTATGAATATCAAGAAAGACAGAAAAAAGATTTCTGAATAATATTTTTTATTAAACGAAGCAAGAATCAAACAAACTAAAAGTGAGCAAAATAGGTAAGTAAACCAATACATACAGTTATCTCAATAGATCTAGAATTTCTTGCTTAATTAGTTGACTTCTCCATGATGTAATCTTCTCGCAGGCAATTTCTATGCCCTCCTGAAAAACCAATCGCAGAAAGTCTTTTTGGGCCTTTTTAGAAAAAAATAAAGTTGGATTAATCTTTTCTCTTTTTGAAATTCTTTCTACAGCTTTATTAAATCTTAGCAATAGATCAGTTTCTTCTGCTTTAGTTATGTTTCTTTCTAATTCATTATGAACTAAGGGATTGAATGTAACTTCTATTAGTCTTTTAATTTCTTGATCATGCCATTCCAGTTTAGTCGTACTTTTTAATTCTTTTATTTGAATTTTGTATAGATAAATTAAATACTCCACATCTAATGATGCGTATTTTAGTTGTGAATCAGATAAAGGTATTCGAATCCAGTTTGATCTAGTTTCATTCTTATCTAAAACAATATCCATCTCTTGCTCAACTAAGCCTTGATATCCTATTGAGAAATCTCCATCCAGAAGAGAATTTGCTATCTGTGTGTCGAAAATGTTCACCATTTCTTTTTTGGTCCAAGCAAAAACAGCCTCTAAATCTTCTTTGCAAGAGTGAAATATCTTAAGAACCGATGGAGAAAATAGAAAATCTGCATTACATCCAGGATCATCTATAAAGATTGTGTCAATAAGGTAAGTTTCATCGCCATCGTTAACCTGAAGTAAGGCTAATCTCATATTTTCTTTAGTTGTTCTTCTGAATTCTGTATCAACTCCCAAATAAGGCTTATTAAGCAGTTCTCCATTTAGATAGGCTAGATCTTCTATTGAATCTATGAAAGTATACAAATTTTTAAACTTAAATTAATTTTTTTGTTGGTAAACGATATCGACTATCTCATCAGATGGAGTGAAACCGGAAACAGCGTCTTTTAATATCTCTCTCAAGGCATTTACGTCCCCTTCTTTTTCTGCTTCTTTTAAAGAATTATAGTATTCTTCCAAGCTGTCGGCTTCCAAAAAATCTTCTTCTTCCCTAAGGATTTGCTTATGCTCAGTAGTGCTGACTTTACCCCCAATTAACAATTCTTCGTAAAGTTTCTCTCCAGGCCTCAAACCCGTAAAGATAATCTCAATATCACCCTCTGGATTAGTTTTATCTTTGACCTCCATACCACTAAGATTGATTAATCTTTTGGCCAATTCAAATATATTAACTGGCTCGCCCATATCCAGAACGAACACATCTCCTCCTTTTCCCATTGCTCCTGCTTGTATGACTAACTCAGCTGCTTCGGGTATAGACATGAAATACCTAATAACATCAGGATGAGTTACTGTTACTGGGCCTCCGTTTTTAATCTGTTCTTGAAATAGAGGAATAGCTGATCCGGAAGAGCCTATGACATTGCCAAATCTGACCATAGTCATTCTTGTTGATGGATTTTTTGCAAGAGACTGAAGTATCAATTCAGCAAATCTCTTAGTTGCTCCCATTATATTGGTAGGCCTAACAGCCTTATCAGTCGAAATTAAAACAAAAGTTTCCACTCTGGCTTCTATCGCTGCTTCAGCACATGTCTTTGTGCCTTGAATATTGTTAAAAACCGCCTCAAAAGGATTCTCCTCCACCAAAGGGACGTGTTTGTATGCAGCAGTATGATAAATTGTATCTACTTCAAAGGTCTTACAAACTTCCATAATTCTTTTTTTATTAGTTACACTTGCCAGAACAGCGTATATCTCTAAATCAATTCCAGAGTGCTCTAATTCTTGCTTTATTGAGTAAAGTGCATACTCGTTAGCATCAAGAAGAATAATTTTTTGTGAATGATTCTTCGCAACTTGTATAGCAATCTCAGACCCTATTGAACCTCCGGCGCCAGTAATTAAGACAACTTTGTTTTGTATATTTCTATTAATTAAATTCTGATTAGCCTCTACTTCATATCTCCCTAAGAGGTCAGAGATATCTACTTCTTTCAATTCAGATACTAAAATTTTTCCTTGTGCTAATTCTGCTAAGCCTGGCAAGATCCTTACTTTCAAAGAAAAATCTTCTATTTCTTTCAATAAAGCTCTTAAAGTAGCTTTAGATGTTGAAGGCATAGCAATTAATACCTCGTCCACCTTCCCTTTGATAGCTAATTTTTCAAGTTTTTTTGGATGTAATACTTTAATACCTCCAAGAAATGTATCATGCAGTGAAGTATTCTTATCAAGAAATGCTATAGGCTGCATTTCTTTACTCACTCTCAGTGCGCTAGCTAACTGTATTCCTGCAGATCCAGCTCCATAAATAACAACTCTTTTCTCAGATTTTCTTTGAGATAAATAGTAATTTGCAACTAATCTAGAGAGGATGATTAGAAATGAAGCGGTTACAAGACCAACTAACCAGCCTTCAATACTTATCAGTTGTTGTAATTCTGTATTATTGGTAAAGATCAAAAAACTTTCATATAGGAGTTTTAATAAAATATTTATCAAGAATACGACTAAAAGGGACTTTCCGATAAGTATCATTGCAGAAAAGTCTATGTATCTAACTACCGAACTGTATACGCCTAGTAACCAAAAGACGATAACACTAAGTACCGGAACCAAAAGAAATCTTAAAAATTGTTCCAAATTTACGTAATAAATATCTACGTCAGAGATTATCATTGCAAACATGGTTGCAATAGCTATACAAAAAAAATCATTAAGTAAAACAATTACTTTTTTATTAAACCTAGATGTGGTTAGCAAGATTTTTTTTAGACCCATATTATGTTAACGATAACTAGAAATTTTATAAGTAAATATTCTCACTTGTTTTTTCATAAATTTAATCCAATTATATACCCATCAAAACTCATAAATATGTTTTTTAAATTGGGTTCGAGTATGTGTAGAACCAATTTAGAAACGGTCAAGATCCAATAGCAGTCCAATTATCAGATACTTGCTTAGGATTTTTTATTCCAAGGACCACTGAAGATACATTCTCCTGCATCAAAGTCCAGTTTATTGAATAGCTGGTTAGACTAATATTATCTGTACTTGCTTTAACTTTTAATTTTTCAACTCTATCTAATGCATCTATAAAGTTATTACCACTAAATAGTGGCAATCTAGATCGTCTATCATTTGCTTGAAAGCTCGAATCTCTATTAAATTTGCCTGTTAGCAAGCCGCTCAATAAAACGTTATAAGCAATTACTTTTATCTTATTTGTATAACAAATATCGATAGTGCTCTTGTCTAATGGACCGTCAAATATATTAAGAGGTACTTGTAAGTACTCAACCTGAGCAACACTGCAAGCTTGCTTAAGTTCACTTGAAGAGAAATTAGAACATCCAATTGAAACAATCTTTCCTTCATCTTTAAGATTCATTAACTCAATGAATGTATCTTCAATTTTTGTGTAAGGATCAGGCCAATGTATATAAAATATTGGAAGGGCCTCAAGCCTGAGTCGCTTTAAACTGCTCTCAACATCTCGTCTGATTGCCTTCTTCGAGCTATCTTTTAATATATTAGTTCTGCTAGAGCTGGACTTTTTCCATGAAAGGCCACCCTTTGTTGCAATATAGACTTCAAACCTTTTACTGCCAAGTATTTTTGATAACCTTTCCTCAGATAGACCTAGACCATAAACACCTGCTGTGTCAAAGAAATTAATACCTAGATCTAGGGCCTTATGTATGGCCTTCTCTATGGAATTTACATCAATATCACCCCAATCAGTTCCTCCAAGTGGCTCGCAACCAAAACACATAGAAGATATATTTTTCACGGCTTAATGTTTAATCTTGTAATATTTTTATAACCTAAAAGACTGAATGCAGTTTCTAGGAGTATTCTAATGTCTAAGATAAAATTTTGTTCTTTGACATACCTAAGTCTTAATTGATTCTTAATGGGCTCAATTTCGTTGGCATACTTATCATCAACATTTGCAGTGCCTAGAATTTCGTCCATATCTAAAAAATATAGAGAAGCTAGGTCAGTTAAACCTGGCTTGACAGATAATATCAATTTCATTTCGTTCTTGTATTGATTTGTATAATAGGTCACCTGAGGACGAGGCCCGACTAGGGACATATCACCCTTAATCACATTAATAAATTGAGGCAATTCATCAAGTTTATATTTTCTTAAAAAGCGACCTATTTTAGTCAGTCTGAAATCATTTAAAGCTGTGGAGTGGCCACCAACATCTTCTGCATCCTGAATCATTGTCCTAAACTTGTAGATCTTAAAATTTACATTATTCTTGCCAGCTCTGGTTCCTTTGTAAAAAATATCACCTGGAGAGGTAAGTTTTACCACTAAAGAGATTAAGACGATTAATGGCAGCAAAACAGCCAGAGCCGAGACAGAAAAAAAAGTATCAAATATTGTTTTCAATTGTAAATTAAATCTTTTTTTATCTTGATATTTAATTTTTATTACTGCTAATTGGTAAAATTGATATATTTCAATAGCTATAAGGGCTTCACAAACCAGGCTCCACCTCGGCCATCAGGTCGTAAATAAGTATTTATAGACCTATCCTGAATAAACTCATCTGTTGCCTTCTTTGAACCGAAGCAAGTAGCATAATCGTCAATAATGATACAACCACCAGGGGAGATATAGGGATAGAAGTTCTCAAGTGGGATTTTTGTTGATTCGTACCAATCCCCATCTAGTCTTAAAATAGCTATTGGTCCAACTTTATCTTTGTAGAGCGGGACTGTATCTTGAAACCAGCCCTTAACAAGAGTTATTTTATCTTTAGGTAAACTAAGCTTATCAAAAAGAAGTTCACCAACTTGTTCAATAGTGCCCAAGCAAGACCCTTCAACCAAGGGCTGAACATAATCGCCTGCTTTAGTACCTTCATAATCTTCTTGGGTTGGTTCTGGTAACCCTTCATATGAATCAAAAAACCAAAAACTTCTCTCGTCTTCTCCTAAAGACCGGCTTGCAAGAGCCAACATTGCTGCAGTTCCACCCTCAGCCACTCCACATTCTATAATAACACCAGGAATTTTATTTTCTTCAATGCGTGAAACAACATTAAATGCATTTTCTAATGCCTTCCAACCGCCCATGGTATATGGAAGCAATTGCCGAGTAAGAGCTTGCTTTAGTTTAGCTTCATGTCCGCTAGCGATTCCACTAATTTTTGTTAACAATGAATAGGTTATCCATATCCTTCTCTTATTAAGCCAATAAAGGTTATCGTAAACCCATTTGAAAGAACTAGCAGGTAATATGGCTTGCAAGACAGGTATGATAACTCTGGCAATCCTTCCTATAATCCCTGGTTTATATGTGATCTCATGCATCTGAGTGTCTATTTTTTTCATAATATTATTCCCGCAATTTATTTACTAAGCTTTTTTGCTGCCTCTACTACATCACTTGATTTCAGATAGTAATCGTTTTCAAGGAAAGGAGAGCTTGGAGCCGGAGCATCTGGTAGGGCAAGTCTAATAGGAGGTTTTCTGAGACAATTTGTTGGTAATTTTTCTACAACTTTTGCAACTATTTCACTTGCAAAACCTCCAGATAACCAACCTGAGTCAACAACCAACAAATGCCCGGTCTTTTTAACCGAGTCAACAATAGAATCGATTCTTAATGGGTTTAAGACCCTCACATCTATTACCTCGGCAGAAATCTTATCTTCATGTAAAATTTTAGCTCCTTCTCTAGCAAGATAGGATGCATAACTTGATCCTACTATGGTCAAATCCTTACCTTCAATAGTAATGGTTGGTTCTTGAGAGCTAAGATCCAATTCTACAACCTCATTTAATTCATCTTCAAGATCATAAAGCCATCTATCATCAACAAAAATAACTGGATCGGGACATAAGACAGAAGCTATCAATAGATCTCGTGCATCTTGGACAGTCGAAGGCATCACTACTCTTAAGCCCGGAACATGTGCAAACCAGGCGTGAAGTGCCTGAGAATGTTGTGCACCTTGTTCACCACCCCTATTAATAATTGATCTTATTGTGACACCAGGATTAGCTTGGCCACCAAACATATGAGACCATTTAGCAGCCTGATTAACTATAGGATCCATGGCATAAATCATAAAATCCATTCTTGGGTGAACTACAATAGGTTTCATTCCGGCAAGAGATGCCCCAACAGCTGCTCCTGTACAGGCTGATTCCGAAACTGGGGTATCTATTACACGTTCTATTCCAAATTTCAAATCTAAATCAGTCATAGTATCCCCAACATACCAAGGACTCCATAAGCCCTGTCCTATAATAAATACTTCGGGGTAATTCTCTAGTAAATACTCAAATGCTGAGAGCATTGCACTGCTATATTTATGCTTTTGCATTTCTAATTAATTCTTAGTTTCTTTTGAATATACATATTCCAGAGTAGATTCCTTATCTGGGTAATCATCCTTCATGGCTCTTTTCCAAGCATCAGCTATTTTTAAATCAATTTCATCTTCTAATTCAGCATTCTCTGCTTCAGTCCAAAGATTGTTTAGAATCATGGAATTAGATAATCTGCTCACTGGATCTCTGAGTTTCCAGTTATGAATATCATCTAAACTTCTATTTACTCCCACATCAACATCTTCTCTCCAGTCAACATGTCCAAACCATCGATAAGTTATCAATTCAATTAGTCCCGGTCCCTTGCCATCTCTCATATTTGAGATCAATTTTTTTGCAGCTTGATACACACTTACAACATCATTACCGTCAACCAATTCATAAGGAATCTCATTTGCCAAAGCAAACCTTGAAATTCTATCGCTAGGCTGACGAAGAGAAATGTGCATATGACTTGAAAATAAATTATTTTCTATAGCAAAAAGTGTTGGTGTATTTTGAATCTTGGCTAGGTTAAATGATTCGTGCACCACCCCCTCCTCAACAGCTCCATCTCCAATATATGCAACTCCAATATCCTTTGTATTTTGAAGTTTTGCTGCCATAGAAGCACCTACTGCTAAAGAGGTTGTTCCAGCTACAATGGGTGTTGATCCATAAAACCCATTATTTTGATCAAATAAATGCATGGAACCTCCCATACCTTTAGAATATCCCGTAGCTTTTCCTAAAACTTCCGCGAACAACTTATAAAAATCAGGGTTTAGAGCTAGTAAATGAGAGTGTGACCTGTGGGCACCAAATACTCTATCTGTCTTTCGTAAAGAGTTTGAAATTCCAACAGCAATAGCTTCTTGGCCCACTCCAAGATGAACAGGACCACCAATAAAACCATGCTGTCTACCATGAGCAAGCTGTTGTTCGGTTTTACGTATAATTATCATTGAAGTCAACATGTCCTTTAGTGAATCTTTGTCGATTCCTTCTAGGGAAATTGACCCTTGAAACTGAGTAGGATCAGCTAGACCGTCTAGTTGACTATTCATATTTAAATTTTTGATTTTTGGTTTTAAGAAACAAGTCTTTAGAGTTGAGCCTTTTCTCAGTAATAACTTTCATTATATTCTAATACGTATACTTGTATTTTAACTAATGATCATTTTTTTAGTAAAAAGATCGTAAGATCTAAAAAAATAATTTGCTTGTACTTGTATTAGTTACTTCCAGGAACCGAGCTCTCATATGATAATTTTTCTAAATACTTTACCATGGAATTATAGGTCTTCTTACCATCTAGTTCGTTGGAGAATGCATTTTCCGCGTTTTTTACTAACTTTTTCCGTTCAGCTTCATCATGACTTAAATTATCTAAGAAAGAAGCAAGCTTCTGAGCATCTCTGCCATATGACAAGCCACAATCCCTTGAGCTAATCAATTCGCACAGCTTACCTTTCTCCAGAGAAGTGGCTATTAATAAATTTTCTGATAAGTATTCAGCTGGTTTATTTGGAATATTTTCAACAAAATTTTTGGCTTGTATATATGGAGCAAGCCCTACATCTGATAATTCTAAAATAACTTTTATCTGCGATGCATTTACCCATCCGGCAAAAATACAATTACTTAATTCTTCGCATAGCTGACTTACTTTTTTTTCTTTTGTCCCTGTTCCGCAAAAAATAAAACGTACTTTTGCCTTTTTATCTTTTAGGATTTTCGCAGCAGAGAAAATTGTCTCAAATTCGAAACTTTTGGTAAAAGTACCTAAGAAAACTACATTCAAAAATTTATCATTTTGTTCAACTCCAAGCTTTTCCCAGAAGAGATAGGAATCGTTTTTTTTCTCATCACTAATGTCTTCTTTCATATAAGCCATCGGAAAACAAATATCATTATTACTTCTGTTTCTATTTGAATGCATAATACCCCAATTAATGAATTCATCAGTAATGCCAGAAATTGCAGTTGCTTTGCTACAAACATCAATCAATCTTCTTTTCATTGGCATTGTAATAAGCTTGATAAGCCAAAAAAGATATTTTGGCAAGAGCTCTACAAAAACATCAGGCCATAAATCCCGAATATCAAGTACGATGGGAATTTTATTTTTGTCTGCATATCGTAGAACCTCCTGAGACAGTTCCACCGAAGGTATGGAAGTTAAAAGAATATCGGGTTTACTAGTGTCTAATTCTGCCTCTTTTTTAAATTGATTAGTAACAACTTGATTATCAATCAACCGAGATAAAGAAATATTTCTTCTATACCCAAAGGACTTCAAATAATGTATGTAATAATTTTCTTTAACTCGGACTCGAGTTGATTCTTTATATCTTTTTCTTTTGCCAACATGATCAAATGCTGATGTCCACCAGACCACTTCATGCCCCTGTGACTGAAGAATATCTGCCAATATTCCCATCCTCATAAGTCTGCGATCACCCTCATCATCATGTGGAGTTGATTCAGCTCTTTGTACTAACCAAACTCTCATTAATTTTTGATTTAGTATTGTGTTCTATAAATCCAAAAATACATTAAGTTATCTTTTCTCTCCTGAAGGATAGTAAAAATATTAACAATAAGAGTAAAGCAGTAGGACCAGGAATTGCTAAATCAAGAGGAGAATCTGTCACTAACTTAAAAGGAATATAAGCAAAAGCCATAGCTCCTATCCATGAAAATGGAGGCTGTCTGCATAAAATAAAATCGCAGGTTTTTACTAGGATAAATGTGAATAAAAAGACACCTAGAATAGCTAATGGTAGAGGCAGAGTCATAGTTATTGATGCCAAAAACCCAGGAGAGCTTCCTCCTTTTGGATTAATATTTCTGAAATCAGCGAACTGAAGAAGAGCGAGCCTTGAAAAAGAACTAACCTCAGGTTTCTGAGCATTTGCATCGAGACCCGAAATGACCTTGATTCGATACATTGCGGTATCAAATGGAATACTTAAATCTGTGTGATTTGGACCATCCTCGATAGATGCCGCTAGAGAGGACAAATGAACCGAGTGTCTGTTAACAAGATAATTTAATCCTGCGTGGGCTAAAACACTATCTTCTAAGTTAAAATTTCCTGCTTTAGCGTAGGACCCAGCTAGGAAAATAGGCAAAATAATAAATGGCAATAAAATCAACAAGCCGATATAGCCGAAAAATCCCTTTGTGTTCTTATTTTCTACTGTATTTTTGAAAAAAAGACCTAAAAGGCTGCGTGGGCTAGTAAACACCAAAACAAATATTAAAGTTATAAACATACTGCCTAAGCCATTTATTGAGAAAATTATCCCTACAAGCAAAATAAATTTTAAAAACATATCTGGCCACGAACGAGACAATATAAACTGATGGTCAGTGATTAAAATCCAAAAACCCAAAACTGGTATGAACATCTGAACTATGGATGCATATAGAATTGTTGAGTTATCTGTTATAGATGTCGATATTAGATAACGCCAGGAAAGAAGACCGGCTTTATACATTGCGTAGCCAATATAAATTGCAACTAAAGAAAAGATTAATATAAACCACTTTGGAAGAGGCTTTATTGGTCCTTTATTTCTAGGAATTATTGTTGGTGTATATCTTGCTACAAGGACCGCAAGAATAGAGACTGAAATAGTCAAAATTGATAAGAATAAGATTTGCGTTAAGTGAATGGGTAGTCTAAATATTGGACTTGAATCGTATAGCAAATTCAATATAAGAGGGAAAATATAGACAATAAAAAGATAGGCAAGGAGGATTTTTCCTCCTCTAGTAAGAGTTTGCTTGGTAAATTTCTTTTCACCAGCATTACAAGAATCGTAACTTTGAATAAACATAACCCTAGTTAAGCATTCTAACTTCTTGTTATTTATTATGCATACTGGTTTTGCTTAACATATGCATCATTATCAAAACTCTTATACACATTAAAAAAAACAATAAAGCCATGCTGATGAATAATATAAAAGATGATGGCCAATAAAGTATTAAAATTATAGTTACAAAAAGGAACACAAAAACTATTGTTGCATCCAAAACCAATCTTACACCAGAGGAAGCTACCCAATAGAGGCGCTCTGTATAGGCAACAGTAAACGTAACAATTGAAGCGAAAAAGAAAGCAAAGTAACCAATATCTCCAGCTTCGTTAGAAGTATCACTGCTTAAATATAAAACAATTCCTATCAATAAAGGAATTGAAGAGATAAGAGGAGAGCCGAGTTTTACGGATTTTATTTCTTTAGGGTTTTCATTTACCAGTCTTGCTCTTATGGGAGCGATTATAAGGATTGTTTGTGTAATTACGAACAAAGATGCAATCTGAGTAAACAACATATACAAAGGTAGATTTTCCTGAGATAAATACTGTAGCAACCACTTATCAAAACTAATTAAAGTTATGCCCATGAAAACACATCCTATTTGAAGAATATCATTGCGAATATGAACATAAGACATTCTAATCATTCCAAAAAATGACTTACGCGCTGTCTTAAATATATAAAGCACGGAGTAAGAGATTAATTTCCAGTTTATAAAGATGGAGCCAATTAATAAAAGAATAGGAAAGGCGATTCTAATATCTACAAAGCCTAAAAAAGATAACAGTGCAGCAACCATAACAGGTATTATCTTGCTTAAAGAAAGATAGAATAAGTTTTTAGAATTATTAACAAACTGCACATACCTTTGGTATTCATCATTTAATTTTTCAGCTATGCCAAATAGGATCCCCATCATCACTACATCTAGGTTATCTGAAAAGATTAAAACTGCGATTAAAGAGGAAAAAAATATTACAAATACTAACTGTAAAGTTATCTTCTTTATATAATCTAGATAAGACCTAGCTGTACTAATAGTATGATTTAATTTTCCATCGCTAAAATAATTTTGAAAAAATATTCTATGTGCATTGGTTCCAGACAGGGACAAAAATAGCAGGCCAATTAAGTATATTTGGGCTATAGCCAATCCACTATCAGAGTCTAATCTTATACTTAACCATAATGCGAGCGGTTTTACCAAAACCAAAAGTATTCGTGAAAAGACTCCGAGGTTAATTAAATTTCTAAAGGTAAAGTCCTGATTGCTCATAAAAACTGCTCATAGCAGTCAATTAACTTACTTGATAATCGCGATATCCCTTTCCTGTTGAATAATAGGCAGTCAAAGCATAGCGCATTCCTTCCTTACAAGGTCTTGCTCTGTGGATTAATTTTGCAGTATCGATTAGTAAAACACTCCCTGCGCTAACTAGTAGCGGTTTAGTCTTATACCCTCTATCAAATAAAGATTGAATTTTTTTATCAGGTATAGATTGATATTGTCTAAGCCCTTTTTTCTTGAAAGGAAAGTTCAGATAATTGAAGAAAAAACCTGGTTCCAGTGCCTTAGTGTATCTGAAAAGAGTTTTATGAGTATTTGGGATGAATTCTAAAGGACCAGAATCTTCATTGGTATCAGTTAAAAAAAGGAAAACCTTTTCCCGAGATTTAAAACTATCTGCATGCCACCGTCCCACATGATGTGTCTGGTTTAACTCTGTAAGTGGTTTATTCTTTATTGCTAGAACAGTACCTGCAATCATTTTTTTTTCAAAAACAGATGAGGCTAATTCATTACTATCATCAAAGAAACGTTTTACTCCGCTAAATCTTTTTTGAGCTGACCAAATCCTAGTTTCTGTACCTCCATAATTTACTTCTACACCTGAACCAGAAGAAATTGAATCAATATCAGCTTTTATTTCATCGCAGAAAGCTTTGGAATAAAGATTTGGAATGAGGAAGAAGCAATCTTCCTTCATAGCGGCTTTTGCTTGAGAGACTATTTCTGGTGAATAAAGCGAAGTTAACTGGTTCATAGTTTTTAAAAATTATTCTGTTACATATTATCGAAAAATAATACCTTTTTACTCTTTTTAGCAAAATACATCGATTTTCTATGTTACATGACTCCCTTTAACTAATGTTAATCTTTCATTAAATTTTTCCGCACAACTGACAGGCTCAGTCTTGAGACAGGTTTGTAGAAAATTAAATAGTGACTCTTCTAGCGCTTTCATTCCATTCACTTGAGGATAATATATTTGACTTAAGTATTCTTCAGAGTAAATTTCATCAGTTGCAATCATGGGACTAAAACATTTCGCGCCCAACCAATTTAGCTCAAAAAGACAACTTGATATGTTAGAAATACAGTAATCGGTTATGAAATAGGTAAATACTGAATTATCTACTAACTTTATATCAAGCTCCTTAAGTTTGAGATCAATACTATTGAGAGTGTTTATATTTGATGGATGAAGTACGTAAAATATCTGAGCTTCGAGGTCTTCATGCGTAAAAAATTTTTTAACCCTTTCTAGAATTTGCAACTCAATCTGAAAGCCTGAAGATTGAAAGAAATCCCCCTCTATTGCTGTGCCTCCGTAAAGGGTCAAAACAACATTTGTATCTTCAGGATTCAGATTTAATAAATCGAAATTACTTTGAGAATAATTCTCATAAGAACCAAATATTTGTTTATTCTTACTGAGAGTTGAATTCAGGTAAGTATTAATTGCTACATTATTTTCATGAAAATATTCATAACTTAAAGATTTTAGTTCAGGAAGATCGGGTATTTGTGGAATCAAAAGATGTTGCTTCTTATCGGAGCAATTTTGCATAGATATTAAGTTTTTAAAATATGTCTCCGTAGGATTAGCAATAATTCCATGCAATATCTCTATAATTTTTCCGCTTCTTCTATATTGAAGTAAAAATACTCTTAGAAGTTCAGAAAAAAAGGAGTTAGATGTTAAAAATATTGTAGAGTGCTGAGGTAACTTACTTACTAATCCCTGATAACTAATGAATGTAAGTGATTCAATAATCCTCATATTTAAACTAACAGTCTCTACTCTGCTTCTAAATTTGCCAGTTTGTTTTAAATATTTATAAATAAAAATAAGTTCAGAGGCTCGCCTTAAGAATAAACCTGAAAAGATTAACCAGAAGGAAAAAAAAAGTATGTAAGCACCGTCAAATATAAAAACTTCTTCATTATCTTTTGCTTTTTTCCTATTCCAAAATCCACTTTCAAATTGAGGATCATACAAAATTATAGTTTTAGTGCTTTGACCGTAGAATCTGAAAGTTTCAGAAATATCTTTTCCACCAATCGTCTCAGTTAACCGCATTAGCTGACTAGAGATATCTGCATCTTCATAAAAGTCCAGCCTGCTTGAAGCTATACCAAATGCCATAAATGAACTTTGATGAAGCTTCGGATCTCTAATTTTTATTGTTTGCGTAATATATTTTGGCAATCTAAAAAACTGATTAAGAAATAGCTTACAAAGTTTAATTAGTCTGACATTAATTGAAGCTGAGGTTGCTTTTGATTCAGTATTTTGCGGTAAGGTATCAAAAAATCCTTCTAATCGTTGATAAAATTTATTAAACAACTTCAGATTCTCACGCCTGAAGACCCTAAAATGATCGACACCTTTCGATAAAAATTTGAGATCTTGTTGTTTTAACATTGGAAAACTATGAAATAAGTATAACGTTATGAATGAATGTTAAGCATAGAGTTTCCCAGATCTTGCTAGGATATTAATTGTTGGTCTTATTTTATCTATGGGTGTTAAAAGCCCCCCGTCGATATGAGATTGGACAAATCCAAATAATGCAAGTTGACTAGTAAAAATATGTTTTTTGTCGAAGTCAAAGGATTCGTTGCTACTATTTGTGCCATGCCTAAGTTGTTTCACCAAGCATTCTATAGCTGCCATAGTGCCTTCTGGCTTTCCATCTTCTAACTTTATCACTTTACCTGGGTAGTTCAGATAAGCCCTACTCTTATCTAAATCTTGCACAACTATCCTTTTACCATCAGCTTGAATACTGATGCGACCTTTACTACAGCTAAGGATTACATCCATGCCCAAATTAGAACTAATCTTTCCTAAACAACCATCATCAAAATATAAATCTGCGTTCTGTACGAGAGGATCTGAGCTTATGAGTTCTTTTTCATTTGAAAGAACAACATCACTTAAATTCGCTTTTACACTTGTTAATTGTCTCTGTCCTGCAAAAAAAAGAATAATATCAACTGAGTGAGGATGTGCCCAAAAAAGTTTTGCTGGTCCAAAATTCACTTCAATCTGATGTAAATCACCTAACTCGTTAGAATCTAATATATCTTTAGCTATTTTATATATTCTTAAGTACCTTCGAATAGTTCCATAAGTTAAAGAGATATTCTTTTCTGTAGTAAGTTTAGAGAGCTCTTCTAGTTGCTCCATGGAGTTACAAATAGGTTTTTCAAGATGCACTGCCTTTACTCCTGCATTTATTGCATCTTTTATTATTCCTGTTCTCTCCATTGTTCGAGTTGCAACACAAACCAGTTCAGGTTTAATTATTTTTAACATTTCAAGATGGTCATTGAAATAATTATCAATATCATATTTATCTTTAGCTTCTCGTAATAAGGTTGGATCTGTATCGCAAATTGAAGCTAGAAAAGTATCAGGGCAAGAAATTAAAGCCTCCATATGGCTAAGCGGCAGCCAGCACTTTGGGGAGTTTTCTTTAACAGACTCACTTGTAAAAGCTCCCATTCTGCCGCATCCTATAACTGCTGATTTTATTTTTTTCATCAATACTAATTTTCCCAGTTTAATATGTACGTTAATGGGGAGTTTTCTCTGCTCGATAAGCGTTCATAAATACTGTTCAAATCGCTCCAAACTTCTTCACCTGTAATAATTATGTTGGGATCAATATTTTTTTTCTCTATTTCCTCAATTAGAAATTGAAGGTTATCTTTTTCATTGAACTTCAAAAATTGTCTACTATCATTATTTTCTGGGGAGCTGCCTACTGCATGTAGCTGAAGTTGTTTATGATAAAAATATCTACTGTCTAGAGGATTCAAAGGTATCTCTTCTGATCCCCTTCCAGGAAAGCCCAAAACACAAATTTTTCCATTTAGTCCTGCCGATTCCAATGCTAACTCCCAGTCATACCAACTATTACTGGTTGTGATAACAGCATCAGCTAATCTGTTTCCTAGATAGAGTTTCAAAGAGGGAAGATCTTTTCTAGAAAAGACCTCTATAGCTCCTAATTCTATTGCCTTTTGTGCTGGAAGGGCTTGATCTGTTACGGCAAAAACTTTTCCTCCAGCTAAATTTGCCAGTGCAACTGTGCAAAGACCTATGACACCCAAACCAATTACTAAAACTGGGCTTCCGTATTTAATATTTGCATTAAGAATTGCGTTGTATCCTAAATGGTAAATATATGTGGTTGAAGCCAAATTACTAGGTACTTCATCTGGAACAATGGCTAATATTTCTTGAGTTTTAGCTATGAAATGAGAACGATGTGAAGAGAAGGTAAGAACTCTATGACCAATTTCATATTCGTTTACATTAGAGCCAGTATTTATAATTTCGGCAACATTACAGTAGCCAACCACACGTGGGTAAACCTTCACTGGACGCAATGGAGGAGAGCCATTATATGCAGCAATCTCTGTACCAGGCGATATCGCAGTAGCTAGAGTTTTGCATAAAACTTCATCTGAGCCCAATGCATTTTCGTCAATATGCTCAGATTCAAAGATTAATTCTCGGGGGCCAAGTAATTTTGCAATTTTTGCTTCAACCATAACTATTATTTCGTTTTCACATTAGAAGCTAATTGAACCATATTAAGCAAGATTAAATATAAATTGTCTTTATTTATCAATCTAAGGATAGCCCTTCCCAATCGTAATATATTCATCATCAACATCTCTCTTTAATGATGAGTTTTCTATGAATTTATTTTTTCCCGGAAACTCTTGAAGAATGTCTGTATTTGATTTACTTTTTAGAATCCACCTCCTCTCTGAGTCTTGCTTCCAAAGATTTCTATTTCTATGCATATCCAAGACATATTGTAGGCTTCTTTCTTTAATGCCAAGCCATTCACAAAAAAGCTCTTGATACTTTGCATCGAAAGATTGATGATAAGCAACTAAACCTAATGCATCTTTTTTTGATAGCCTTCATGCCTTATTTCTCTCGTTGCATGATCTGTAACTTTAGAAATCCCTGTTTTGTAATACTTAATAATATCGTGAAGGTTCATATAGTTATAACAATCAACAAAATCATAACAATCGAAAGTTCTATCGAATTTTGAAGTTTCAAACTGATATTTTTTTATCATCAATTCATGTTGTGCTTTTGGGTCCCAACGAATGTAGTTATTTAAATATATGCCTCTGACACCTACAGAACTTATTTCTTCATCCTCAGGATATCTGTATTGCCAAATGTCTCTCTCATTCAATACATCAAAATCAGATAATAGATTATCAGCCTCATATCCCATCAAATCATGATCTTTTCGATAGCGTCTAGTCATTTCAACTTCATGTTCGTGTGAAAACATTCCAACTTGCTCCATACCTTGATGGGCTCCCCATATGATAAGAGGTATTTTTTTTCTTACAGCTGTTTGAACAGGAAAAACAGTTTGTCCAGCTATGCAATGCCAATATATGCTGCCGAAAGACCTTAGCGTAGTTTTAACAATTCGCTTAACCGAAATAGGATTCACATTTTGTATAAGTATGTCGCAATTAAATCTAATACGTAAATTAGCAAGATTTCTTATGCCTAGCGGTGTATTCCAATACTTGTTATATGTCACCAATAATGGGTTTAGACCCAACTTTTCCTTTACTATGTGAACAATAAAGTAAGAATCCATTCCACCTGAGACAGGCACTATACAATCGTGATTACGTTTATCTTTAGAGCGATAATCACCTACTAATCTCTCAAGAAGCGATTGTCTTTCAGTCCAGTTCAGAGTATCTTTTTCTTCGTGAATACGACATCCTGAGCAGATTCCTTCATCATCAATAATTAAGCCTAAAGGGTGGCTCGTATCATACAAACATCTCTTACATGTCTCGATTTCAGTCATAATGTTTGAAAATACTCCTATCATGATAATACGCTGATCTTATTGGAGAAGATTTAAGTTCATTTTTGAGCGCTTGAACAGCATGTTCTGTGTAATTTAATTTATTTCCAATTACTGATGAAACAACTGTGGGTAGGTTTAATGCTTTTTTTATAAGGTTTTCAGTAGTTAGCCCACCAAATAAGATCAGTGGAATATCTTGACCTTCAAAGAGTTTTAAAATCCTGAAATCAAAAGCTTCATCAAAGCCCTCATTCTCCCAATCAATTAAAAGAAGTTCAGATATCAACCCCTCATTAATTAAAGAGAGAACTTCATTATTAACTTTGCATTTAGATTGAGAATTATAATTGTACCAATAAGTTTCTCCGTTCTCATCGATGCCTATAGGTAAACTCCCAATAATAGCTTGAGCACCCAGACGGTTCGCTATGTTTTTTACTTCATTTGGATTATTGTGAAGTAACAAATCAACACAAACCCTCTCAACACCGGAACGAATGACCTCTGCCGCTTGCTTTGAATTTTGAATACCTCCTGCATAGACAATTGGAGTCAAAATGCCACTTTCAGAAATTTCATTAATTAAATCCAAGTCAGGCCCTAAATTAGAAGTGCTTCGATCTATAACTTGTATAAAAATTTCGTCTACACCCCAGCGATCTAGGTTTTCAACAACCACCTTTGGTTTCCCGATAGGTAGGTATTTCTTGTATCCAAAAGATTGAACCACCATTCGATTCTTTATGGTTACGGCCCCCATAATTCTCTTTTTAATCATTAGTAAATTCTTCTAATATTCTTCGAATTAATTTGAAGCCAGAAATTTGACTTTTTTCAGGATGAAATTGCATTCCGTAAATATTCTCTTTTTTAACAACTGAAACAATTGGCCTTTTTTCCTTGGCATAACCTACAATGTATTCTTCAGGAGCCTGAAATTCATAGGAGTGGTTGTAATAAAAATTCTCGCCATCACTTTGAGAGGTAAGTGGACATTTATCATGAGCTTCTAGAGTATTCCAACCGATTTGCCAGTCCATCTCTTCTAGAGGTTTGACCACACCTGGAATTAATCCTAGACCTTTGGTAAAACCTAATTCTTCAGAACTTTCTGCCAATAGCTGCATACCCAAACAGATTCCTATTAAAGGCTTACCACTTTTAGCATGATCAAGAATAGGTTCAACTAGATCCATAGTGATCAGTGTCTGCATAGCAGAAGGAAAAGCACCAACACCAGGAACAAATAGTACATTTACTTTTTCAAATTCTTCAGGAGATGTTAAGAGGGAACTTCTATAGCCAAGTTTAGATATTAACCTCTTAACTGATGCGCAATTACCTGCACCATAATCTATCAAGCCGATAAGTGGTTTACTCACAAACCAATCCCAACTTCAAATTTTTTGGTTATTTTCCCATTTGGGGAGATTGAAAATAATTCCTGATTTACATTCTTTCTAACTTGCTCCCAAAATTGATTAACAGTTATATCTATATAATCACAAAAGCTTTTTATGTACTCATCGCTACAACTATCATCGTACTTATCAACAAGTTTAATTGCATCATCTCTTGTCATTTCACCATTTCTAATACCTTCATTTGCATAATCAGTCACTCTTCCAAAGCCGAATTTATAATATTTAATCATCTGATTAAGAGTAACCCAATCCTCATCAAGAGAGGTTACTCCATAAAGATCTCCTGTGTTTTCAACCGTATCTTCCCTTATTTCTATTCCATCTAAGCAAGAGTAAGAGGCGTTATTAACTAAAGACCAATCGCCTAAGAACCATCCTAAGTAAACAATTTGTATCCTAGCTAATTCAAACTCATCTTCATCAGGATATCGATACGGAATTAGATCTCCATTATCTTCATGAAGATCTGTAATCCAATCTAAAGAACCTCCTCCAAGAGTGTTCATATTTCTTAGATTATTTCCATCGTAACCTGTTTTACCCAAGGTCTTTAAGTCTCCTAATTGTAATCCTGGATTCTCTCCCCAAAGTATTAATGGAATATCATACTGGATCGCTAATTGAGGGACTGAACTAAACAATGCTAGTTCAGTAGATTTGGCCCAATTTGTAAACTGATCGAAGCTGTGCCTCATTAACTTTCGCCATGTTTCAGGTGAAGGGCTAGAAATAACACAATCAAAACCCAAATTTATAAGACCAGAAATGTTATCTACACCCCTTTGTGTCACCTGTTGAGGGGGGTAAGATAAACATGCTAAAAGTGGATTCAATCCAAGCTTATCTCGGACAAAAATAGCTTGACGAACACTATCCTTGCCGCCACTTACTCCGATGATACAGTCAAAGTCATGACGATTACTCTTTGGAAAATCTTTTGCAATATCTAATAATATTTCCCTTCTTTCTTCCCAATCAACTTGATCTAGTTTGTCAAAATAGTTGCAGGCAGGACAAATACCTTCTTCTGTAAATTGAGTATTAGGCCTTGTATCTGGTTGAAGACATTTTTTACAATATTTCATAGGTCACTAACTTATTTGATTTAATCTCTCTATATTTTCGTGAGGTAAGCGGCAGCTATGTGCATTTTTTGGTAAAGATGATATAACTCTTTTATCAACTGAGAGTGCAATCACCATAGCATAGGTTTCACAACCTACCACTATATCTGACCACGCTAGCAGTTCTGGTAAGCTTTGTTCTTTTTCAATACGAATGTGTGGAGAATCTAAAGATTCGATCCACTTATCATATTTATTAAGGGATTCGGAAGGATGGGGTCTCAATATAATTGAATACTTTTTACCAAAATCTAAACTTGGTATCGAATTGATAAAGTAATCTAATGCCTGAAATTCACCTGAAATCGCATCATCTGCCCAAATATCTCGAATAGGCTCCAGAAGGTAAAGGACATTAGTTGATTCTTCCTGTTTCACATAACTATGCGCCAATACTGCCTCGATATTAGATTTTAAATAGTCATTTCTTTGCTGAACAATTTCAATATCAGGAAAACAAGACTTTGCCTCTAAATGAGCATATTCATCGGAGACCCAGATGGTATCTGGAAGCACTTGAATATCTTTTCTAATAAATCTTTCGGAATAATTTAACCAGTGATCTATGACAGCAACTGAATAAATACCTTTTTCCTTAGCGAGAGCCCTAGCATTATGCTCAAGAGAACTAGACCAACCTGTTCCTGATATCAAGGTATCTGCGTGTGCTAAAACTTCGTAAATTGAAAAGAGCTTAATTTTAGGCTTTAGAGACTTAAATAATTTTTTTGCAGGACCATCGAGACAAAATCTACATTCATTTATGTTTATGAAACCGCTATCTAGCCACGAGAATATATGTGCAGCTGCCCCCGCATCATGTGCAACGATCGCTAAATTTCTATGCTGCTTTTCAATCATTTTTTAAATTTAGCAAAGTAAACAATGTCATAAGGTTTACCATCAAGGAGTTCTTGGTCTATTCTTATTCCATCTGGAATCATTCCTACTTTTTCAAATATTCTCATCATTCCTGTATTGCATGATAATGTGCCACCAGTAACTTTGCGTATACTTAATTTCTTTAGAAGAAAATCCATTAGTAGTTGCCATGCTTCAGCTCCAAGACCCTTATTCCAGTATGATTTGTCTCCAAGCATAATGCCAATATCTGCCGTATTGTGATCTAAGGAAAAATAAACCGTCATAGTGCCAAAAACTTCTTTAGTGTCTCTATCAGTTATCGCAAGAAAAATGGCTTGAGAATTCTTTATTGAATTTAAAAAGGACAGACTGGTCTCTTTAGTATGTGATATGAACCTTTGATTACTGTACTTAACTACATCGGGATCATTTAACCAGGATATATAGTTATCTTGAATATCATTTTCCTTGAAAAGTCTAAGAGTAACTCGCCCATGACAAATTGGAAACTTGGAGGAAATTTCAGAAATCTTAAGCACTATCTCTTAGCTGGTCGAGGTTATCCCACACCTTTTGAAAGGCCATAATAATGAGATCTATATCATCATCATTTAAATCATATACACACATTCCAAAACCTATATAAGTTTCATCATTTAGGCCTTCAGCAACTGGACAAATTCCCTTAGCATAGCTTATGTTCTGACGCGCAAAATCTGCAGTCCAAGGAAATCCTGCTGAACCAAACGCGATTTTCTTCTGATACATTGGTAAAAGATGAATGTTTTGATAAGCAGTACTAACTTCCAACCCTTCACCTCGCAGAGCTTCAGCTATTTTGAATTTACTACAGTCAAGCATTTCGATATCTAACACTAATGGATAGACATAATAAACATGGGAGCAATCTTCTTTTACGACGGGAGTCTTTAAACCTTGAAGGTTAGATAGACCCTCAGACAATCGATTGGCCATTCGCTTCCTTGAATCTGTATAACCCTTTAACTTCTTCAGCTGCTCAATACCAATGGCGCTTTCAATTTCACCAAGTCTAAAATTATAACCAATCATATTATTAAGATTTTCTACGCCTTTTCCTTCAACTACCACTTCAGCATGGTTTCTTATCAGCTCTACACGTTCAGCTAAAATTGAATCATTAGTGACAATGATTCCGCCTTCACCTGTATGAATGTGCTTATGATAATTCAGGCTAAACCCACCAATGTCCGCTAGAGTTCCAGCATATTCGCCTCTATAGGTTGCTCCTGGTGCTTGGGCTGTATCGGATATTATTTTTAGATTGTGCTTATCAGCTATTTTTCGAAGGGCATTCATGTCAGCTGAATGTCCAAAAATATCCACCGCCATTATGGCTTTAGTGTGCTCTGTTATATTAGCCTCGACAGATATAGGATCAATATTAAAAGTATCTTCTTCGATGTCAGCAAAAATAGGTATTGCATTCCAGTGCAAGATAGCCGTAGCACTTGCACTCATTGTCCAAGGACTAACGATGATTTCGTCACCGGGCTCAATATCTAAAGCTCCAACTGCCGCAATTAAGCCGGATGTCCATGAGTTAACAGTGATTGCATGTTTTACACCAAAATAATCTGCAGACATTTTTTCAAATTCTCGAACTTTTGGTCCGCCGTAAAAATCTTTATGCCAAGTCCCTAGAAATTGTGACAATATGCCCGAGCGCATCACTTTGTCAACGGCAATTCGCTCTTCTTCTCCTAAACTATTGTAAGGTCTAAACTTTTTATTTATTGTCTTTGGACCGCCGTAAATTGCTAATTTTTTTTTCATTTATTTTATATACCTAGAGTTCATGTTTGACATAGCCATTTCAGCTAAATCTTTGCAAATCGATTGCACTTTGAAAGCTTCTACGCCTGTACAAAGTAATGGCCTACCTTCTGTTACAGACTTATAGATATTGTCAGCTGCGCCTATCATCGCCTCTAAATAAGAACCTTTGTCATACTTTTGTGTATCAAGATTTTTATACCCTTTGAAGCGTTTACTTTCTACAACTGACCTCGAGGTCCAATTTAACCCCCCATCTCTCATGGTCAAATTTTTTTTTGAGCCAATGATATCAACCTCAAATAGTGCGTAATCAGATGCATTACCAGTTACCAAATGAATAGGTACCCCTGAACTTGTATTCAGTAATGCTGAGACTGAAGGATCGTCTACAAAGTAATCATTAACCGCATAGTTCGACATGATAACTTCCAGAGGCCCAAAGAGATTTAATAGCATATCGATCATGTGAGACCCATTGTTCAAAATGCCCTTATTATAGTAACCAACAACTGATCGAATCTCTCCTAAATGACCGTTAATGATTTTTTTTCTTAACTCAATGACTTTAGGATCCCAACGGCGTGTAAAATTAACGGCCAAGAGAATGTCTGACTCTTCACACAGTTTTTTTATTTCTTCTACTTCATGCAAGCTATCAGAGACAGGTTTTTCGCAAAAAAGTAGCTTTGGGTTTAGCTTTAAAGCGCCAATAATATCTTCGTAATGTGAAGAGGTTGGGGAACATATACTTATAACATCAAAGTTCAACTTTGATTCAATAACTTCGTTAATTTGAGAAAAAGTATTTTTAATTGACCAATAGTCTGCAAATTTCTCAAGTTTTATCTTATTCGGATCTACACAAGCAGTAACTTCAAACTTACCGTGATGTGAATAAGCACCCGCATGAGTTAAAGGTAAGCCATCATTTGCATAATCAAAGACGCCGGCTATATTTCCGCAACCAACTATCAAAGTTTTTAGGGCTCTATCAGCAATCATTTAAATAAGATCCCAAGTTAAAGCTGTACCCTTCTTTACATCTTCACGAATAGGTCGACCAATTACAGAATCAAAATATTTAGGCTTAATACCAAAACCAGGCCTTATGATTCTGATGTTTTCGGTACTCAATATTTCTCCAGCACTAATGTCTTTAGCAATATAAATAGATCTTCTGAAAGCAAGAGACTGAGCTTCATCATTGAGTGGGCCATAGTGGACTTTCCGTAATGCTTGGTGAGCTCGTTTTGTTTCAATAACCAAATCTTTGAGTTCATCTGGCTCCATCGAGAACGCACTATCAACTCCACCATCCGAACGTTTTTTTGTAAAGTGCTTCTCAATAACTGTTGCTCCTAAAGCTACACTTGCTACTGAAGCACCTATACCCATTGTATGATCAGATAAGCCTACCTCACAGTTAAATAAATCTCTTAAGTGTGGAATCGTCAAGATATTGGTATTGTCTGGAGTCGCAGGATACGTACTAGTGCACTTTAGTAATATAATTTCATTACACCCATTACTTTTTGCAACCTTTACTGTTTCATCTATTTCTGCAACAGAGGCCATACCCGTAGAAATAATCATTGGTTTGCCTTTGCTGGCAATATAACTTACTAAAGGTAGATCAGTGCACTCAAAAGACGCGACTTTATAGCAAGGCACGCCTAAGCTTTCCAAGAAATCTACCGAAGTTTTATCAAAAGGAGAGCTAAAAGGTATCATGCCTAAACTTTTTGCATGATCAAATAGCTCTTCATGCCATTCCCAGGGTGTATGGGCATCATCATATAAATCGTAAAGATTGCGCCCATGCCATAAACTTTTAGGATCAGATATTAAAAAATCACCTTCAGAAATATCTAATGTCATAGTTTCTGCAGTATAAGTTTGAAATTTTACAGCATGAGCTCCTGAATCAGCAGCCACTTCGACTAGCTCCATTGCACGATCAAGAGATTGATTATGATTACCCGACATCTCAGCGATAATAAACGGAGAGCAGTCAAGTCCGATTGACTTGTTAGCAATTTTTATATGGTTGGGCATCACATTACCTCCTTATATTTATTCATTTTAATTTAGGTTGCGAGTGGATTAATTTTTTTTTATATATATTTACAATGCCTGCATGTCTTTTTTCTTTGAAAGAAAATTTATAACCAGCCTTTGTAAAAGTTTTCACACTAGCTAGATTTTCTTCTTTGATCTCGGCAATCAGTGTCTTACAACCTTTTTTTCCTCTTATAAATTCCTCAGACTCAACTAATAAATTTGGAGCTAAACCTTTTCCTCTCATCTCAGCATTCATATTTATGGATATTCCTATGCAGTTTTTCTGCAAAGCAAATCTTACAATACCTACCTTAGTGCTTCTTTGATAACCTATAACCAAAACTTGATTAGGGTTCTCAAGAGTATCCAAAAACCATTTATTATGAGATTCTTTATCAACATATGCAGTTTCAAATGACATAGATCTGGTAACAGAATCATTTCTCCAGCTTAAAACGTCATCACTATCTTCTAATGTTGCAAGCCTTACTTTCACTTCGGTTTCTCCATTACAAAATGGCTTTAGCTACTCTTTGCACACCTTTTCCATCAACTAGTTTTTTGCACTGTTTAGACCATACCTTTAGAGTTTTCATTTGAAAAACTTCGCAAAGGCAGTTGAGTAGTTTCATGGAATAGTTTTCGCTACTATCTTCAATAAATTTGACCACACCTTCTTTCTGCAAAGCTTTAGCGATTGGTAGTTGATTTTCTGACATAGCAACTATAATTGAGGGCAACCCAAGACAACAGCGTTCCCAGTTTGAAGAACCACCAGCACCAATTGCCAAATCAGCTTCAAGAATAAGAGGAGCCATTTCAACATAACCTTTGTGCAAATATATATTAGTATGATTTGAAACTATTTCTTCAATGTCTTGTGAATTGACATGAGAACTTGGAATTACGACATTAACAGTTAGGTCTGAACGATCTAAATCGACAATTGTGTTTAATGTTCTTCCTGTTAGGTTGTCTTGATCTGCACCTCCAAAATAAATAAGTATATTCTTTACTTTATCACGCTGAAGTGATGCTTCATTCCGTAAGTTACGATAAGAAGCGTCTAGCATAGCGTACTTCAAGCCAAGTAGATGCCTGCATCCTTTAATAGGAGGATTATTGTCTTTGTAATAAAGGTCCGCATGTAAGTTTTGATTAAGCAAAATAGAGCATTCATGATTCCTATCTGCGAGATCATCTATTACCATAATATTATCAACATAAAGACTCAACTCCTTCTCCCATGGTGCGTTAAGAGCGTAATGGTCGACTATCATCCAATCAACATTTCCTTCACAACCTTTTATAATTTCTATAGTGCGAAAGGCATCCTCAATCTCGCTAACCGATATCCAATCGTCATATTTAGATTCAGGGATTTCACAATCTTTAGATGAATATTCCTTACTCAAAGGTAAGATATATAAGTGAAAGCCCTTTTTGACTATGAGTTCTCCCAAATAACCTTCTTGTTCTTCGCAAATGAAACTTATGCAATGGCCATTTTTCTTTAATTCTGTGGCCAAGGTTAAACATCTGAATAAGTGACCAGAACCAATTTTTATAGATGAATCTACTCGAAAAAAAATTTTCATTTCTGTGCAACCATACCCTCAAACATTCTCTTGGCTATGTCCCAATCTTCAGGTGTATCAATATCTTGTACTCTATTTCGCGGTATCAGGGTAGGTGAAGCATTTTCACTGATTATTGTTCTTTCTTCTAACCAGGCATCGGTAATTCCCCAATAAAATTGACCAGCGTCATGGTAAGCGTCTTCTAAGTCTTGAGATCTAGAATTGTAATGCTCAGGATAAAACATTTTTATTTTTTTATTTTTTGTGATTTTAAATGATCGCTGAATTGTATAGGCATAGTTAGTAGCAGAAAAGACATAGTCAGAACTCGAGGCTTTTAAAGTTCTTAAACCCTGTTGTAAGTCAGTCGATTCTAGAAAAGGAGCTGTGGGGTAAATACAGCAAACATAGGTTGGCTTTTCATGATTTTCGATCTCCCAATTTATAGCATGGGAAATAACAGGTACAGTTGGAGTGAAATCATCAGATAACTCTTTTGGTCTGGTAAAAGGGACTTCGGCCCCAAACTCTTTTGCTATTTTCGCTATGTCAACATCATCTGTACTAACAATAATTTTATCAAAGCATTCACTAGCTTTTGCCACTTCAATAGACCAAGCGATTATAGGTTTACCGCAAAAATCTTTGATGTTCTTCTTAGGGATTCGCTTGCTACCACCTCTAGCAGGTATCACACAAAGCTTCATGTCAAAACCTCTTCAAGAACATTTACCACCTCATCTTGTTGTTCATTGGTCATAAGGCTAAAAAGAGGGATGCTGATTGCCTTAGAATAATATTGTTCAGCATTTGGAAAATCTCCCAACTTAAAACCTAAGTTGAGATAGTGAGGCTGAGTGTGAACAGGAATGTAGTGTACATTAACTCCTATGCCCTTTTTGCGCAATTCCTCAAAGATTGAAGAGTGACTTTTATTAACTTTTTCTAATTCAATTAAAATGGGATAAAGGTGTAAGGCTGAATAGTTATACTCTGACTGAAAAGGCAAAGTGAGAGGTAAACTTTTTAACTTTCTGTCATAACGACTCTTCAGAATATGCCGAGAAGAAACAAAATTATCTAAGCGTTTCATTTGAGAAATTCCGAGTGCAGCTTGTATGTCAGTCATCCGATAGTTAAATCCAAGATCAATTTGCTGGTAATACCAAGCTCCTTCAGATTCTTTCGTCATCAATTTATGATCTCGTGTTACACCATGACTAGACAGTAATTTCATTTGATCTGATAACTTACTATTGTTAGTTGTAGCCAATCCACCTTCTGCCGTTGTTATTATTTTGACTGGATGAAAACTAAACACGGTAATATCAGAAAACCGACAGTCTCCAATTGGCTGACCTAAATACTTACCTCCTATAGCATGAGAAGCATCTTCGATGATCTTAAAATTATACTCTTCGCTTAGAGAGAAGATTCTTTTCATATCACATGACTGTCCAGCAAAATGAACTGGAATGACTATCTTGGGAAGTTTATCTTCTTGTTTTGCTTTTATGAGCTTCTTCTCTAATTCATCTGGACAAAGATTGTATGTATGAGGATCAATATCAACAAAATCTACATTAGCTCCACAAAATAAAGCGCAGTTAGCTGACGATACGAAGGTATTTGGAGAAGTCCATAAAGTATCGCCTCTCTTAAGGCCTAAAGCTAAACAAGCTATGTGAAGTGCAGAGGTGGCGCTATTAACTGCTACTCCATAATTTGCACCACAATAGTTTGCCACGGAGTTCTCAAATAATTCTACTTTTGGACCCTGAGTCAAGAAATCAGACTTTAAAACCTCGATTACAGCTTCTATATCGGTTTCGTTTATGTCTTGTTTGCCATAAGGTATCACAATTATATAGTTCCTATTTTATTACGATTTTTTTCTATCCAATCTTTGAGGTCATGGACCTCCATCCATTCCTCGTTATTATCCGAGGAGTAAGTAAAATCTGGATCAACTCTAACACCATTGCCTATTCTCTCTGAGTCTGAACTCCAATCATTAATAGAAGGTAATATCTTATAATGATCGGGATATTCGTAAGTATATAGCGCATCTTCAATCCCAATCATCTGTTCATGAAGTTTTTCCCCAGGCCTGATACCAATCTCTTCTTGTTTGGCGTTTTTATTCACTGCAAGTGCTATATCAGTTACTTTCATCGATGGAATTTTCTTAACATAAATTTCTCCACCCTTCATATCTTCAAAAGCATGCCAAACAAGCTCAACGCCTTGTTCTAGAGATATCATAAACCTAGTCATACGGTTATCTGTAATAGGCAAACTTTCTCCTTTTGCAATCGACATAAAGAATGGTATGACCGAGCCACGAGATCCCATGACATTGCCATATCTAACTACAGAAAAGTTTGTATTGTGGTCTCCGCTATAAGAATTACCAGCAACGAATAATCTATCAGAAGTTAACTTGGTAGCGCCATAAAGATTTGCAGGGCTACTCGCTTTGTCAGTAGAGAGGGCCACAATACGCTTTACTTTCTTATCTATGCAAGCGTCTACGAGATTCATTGCCCCTATAATATTTGTCTTTACACATTCGAATGGATCGTATTCTGCAATTGGCACTATTTTTGAAGCTGCAGCATGAACAACAAAGTCAATACCATCCAAAGCTCTATAAAGTCGATCTTTGTCTCGTACATCGCCAATTAAAAAACGAACCCTTGGATCGTCTTTATATAACTTCGCCATCTCCCATTGTTTCATTTCATCGCGAGAGAGAACTATTATTTTTTTAGGATTGTATTTAGCTAAAGTCATGGGGATAAAAGCATGACCGAATGAACCTGTTCCCCCTGTAATTAATATAGACGAGTCTTTTAACATAAATCTTCCTTATATTATTTTATTAAATTAAATTTAAAGTCTCCAAGTTGGTTCATCGACAATATTTTTTATATCAATAATGACCTTAGTTCCATTTGACAAATTATTATAGTCAGCCGATTTATAAAGCCTGAACTGTTTATGTCCAACCGCGACTACAATAGCGTCGTACTTCTTTTGATTATCCAATGGATTGCTAATAAATTTATGAGTATTGGGAGTTTGAATTTGGGTTGAATTTATCCACGGATCATATACGTCGATATTAGCACCGAAATTTTGTAACTCTTCTATGATATCGACAACTTTTGTATTGCGCATATCTGGACAGTCTTCTTTAAAAGTTATGCCAAGCATTAAGACATTACTATCTTTTATAACTTTGCCGGCTTTATTCATTTCCTTGATAGTTTGGTTGGCTATATATTTACTCATACCATTATTTATTTGACGAGAAGCCAAAATTATATCTGGTTGATATCCAAGTTCTTGCGCCTTAAAAGTCAAATAATATGGATCTACTCCAATGCAGTGACCTCCTACCAATCCCGGAGATAATTTATTAAAATTCCACTTAGTTGCTGCGGCATCTATTACTTCATTAGTGTCAATGTCCATCTGATTAAAAATTAATGCCAACTCATTAATTAAAGCAATGTTCACATCTCTTTGAGTATTTTCAATAACCTTTGAAGCTTCTGCTACTTTGATACTAGAAGCAGGATGCGTTCCAGCTTCAACAATTTGTTTGTATAAATCATCAACATATTTTGCAATTTCAGGAGTTGATCCAGACGTGACTTTCACAATCGATGTGATTGTATGGTCTTTATCTCCGGGATTAATCCTCTCGGGACTGTAACCACAAAAAAAGTCGTGATTAAATTTCAAACCCGAAGATTTCTCTAATTCGGGGACACAGATATCTTCTGTTACCCCCGGGTATACTGTAGATTCATAGATTACAATGTCTTTTTTTTCTAATACTTTACCTACAGATTTTGATGACTCAATGAGAGGAGTGAGATCGGGTTGATTAGCTGAATCAATTGGAGTAGGTACTGTAATTATATAGATATTACAATCTCTCAATTCGTCTATATCTGAACAAAACTCTATGTTTGTTTTATTCGAAGATAGTAAAAAATCTTCAACCTCTAAAGTGCGGTCATGACCTTCTTTCAATTCCTGAATACGTAGTGCGTCAATGTCAAAGCCTTTTGTGGGAAATTTCTTTGAAAACTCCATGGCTAGTGGCAAGCCAACATATCCTAGCCCAATGACTGCTATTTTTGCTTCGGTTAATTTAGGCATTTGTTATTTTTATATAATTCATTAGATATTTATGTCTTAATCTGATTTTATATTTAGAGATTAATTCCGATAGCACAAACTTACCTTGTCAATTTAATCTTTATTAAGATCTTGTTGTTTACGAACTTCTTCTTGAAGTTGAGCAATTTCCTCTTTAAGTTTGAAATATTCTTCTTGCTTTCTTGATAAAAACTTTGAAGTAATTCCAGCTTTTTCTACTATTCCTTTAGGAGTTAATAAATATGAGTATCCCAGTTTATTATCTGAACGTTTAAAGTTATCAAGCTTTATCCAGCCCACATCAATAAGAGATTTCAACAAATAATGAGTCTTTCCTAAGCTAACACCTAGCTCCTTTGCTAGCTGACGCTGAGTAAGATTAGGCTGTCTCTCAAGTATCTTAAGTGCAAGATATTCGTATTCTTGATTTGTCATAAAATTAAGTCTGGTAGCCTGATTCTAATTAAAGAAAGTTACTATTAGAGATCTCATTGATACAAAGAGAAATAGAGGTTTATCAATACTATAGACTGATTGTCTGTTCATTGGATGAACAAGATAGCATAATAAATTTTATTTACAAGCTTAACGCTATAGAGCTTAGTTTATTAATATTACTTTTTGATGTTTTGAATTGGACTCTAGATTAGCAATAACTATGCACTTAAGTTAACTACTCAGATCTTTTAGCATAATGTATTACCAAGACTAGAAACATTGATAATAAAAAACCAAATAACGTTCCAATAATACAAATAATTGCCCTACTGGGCTGAGATTTTACCTCTGGAAGCATACTTGGACTTATTACCACTAAGGCATAATCAGGACTAGCCTCAGCCAACATTTTGTTTTTTACTTGTTCTTCCACAAGTTTATAAAAAATATCTCTCATTTCAGCAATTGCAGTCTTCTCAATTTGCGCTTGTAAATAATTCATATTGTTTGTGGCCTTCGATACTTGTCTTTCTTGCATGTGCTTATTAATAGCCGCGATATACAAATCTAACCACTGTTTAGCAATATACGGAGAATAGTGCTCTATGGATAAAGTTACCAGACCTAATTCTATGTCTTCAGAAACAGAGAGTCGTTCAGAGAAAGATTGATAAAGTTCCCAGCTACTTGGTTTCCCTAACTCTCCAGTATTTATATTTTTCACTAGCCAAGTTTTAGTCTCTAAATCATAAAGTTCAGGGTCAATCTTCAATTCATTTGAATCTCTTGACCAGCCCTCGGAAGCATACACTTCTATCTCAATATTATTTTCGGAAACAAAGTTCTCGATAAAGCTCCAAGATTGCATAATTTCTTGGGCAATCTGTGCTTCGGTACTCTCACTGCTTCCCAAGCTCACTCCAGCTAAAGAGGCTAAACCTCCCATTTGTCCTAATGCTCCAGAAAGGTCTGCACTATCTGACTGTGCCGGAGATAGTATTGCAGTTGCCTTGTATTGGTTAGGTAATGACAAAGAATAAATAACAGACACTATTGCAAAGGCAGCAGTAATCGCAAAAATCTTTTTTCTACCTGACCAAAGAATACCAAAGAATTCGCGAAGGTCTAACTCATCTTTATGCTGAGTTTCATTAAGAACTTTATTTTCCATCTTTTATTTCCTGTATTCTACATAATTTAATAACATAAAAACGAGTCACCTTTTGACCCTTTAGAGAGCAATTCAATCTCTAATATTTTTCAATTAACTCCCCTATAAAGCGTCGTGTTATTAACAAAATAAAAAACATCTTACTCCATATTTAGATTTATTATAAATTTGTAAGAAAAGCTTAATATACAAATTCAGCTAGATATTAGTAAAACAATTCAAATGGTGCCCGGGGCCGGACTCGAACCGGCACGAAGTTTCCTTCGAGGGATTTTAAGTCCCTTGTGTCTACCAATTCCACCACCC